>Ga0315549_1000856_pt1 | contig 34578 bp, 37 predicted proteins | sample SalMarSW160200MG_FD_203101 | JGI IMG/M metagenome (GOLD analysis project Ga0315549, IMG submission 203101) | Salt marsh sediment microbial communities from the Plum Island Ecosystem LTER, Massachusetts, United States - Salt Marsh Sediment SW1601-200 ... | reverse complement strand
GGGGTTGAACCATCGATTCTATTTTATCTGCAATCCAGTTTGCCTCAGCGTTTCGAGAAGAAAATTCAAGAACGCCCACATGACTGTCATCAAGATCATTACGCCTCTCATTTCCATGTGACATCGGGGGATTCGTCATGCGACCGACCCGCCCGATGGTGTCGGACCAATCGTTGGCTAAATGAATAATTCGATCGGTCGATCTGAAATTGTCCTGAAGCTCTATTACTTCACCATCCGGTGCTTCTTCAAGTTGTCTATATAACTCCCCCATTAATTCCACTCTGCCGCCACGCCACGCATAAATGGCTTGCCGATGATCTCCAACCGCCGTTAATCTTCCGTCGTTTCCCACGAGGAAGCGGATTATACTGTTTTGAACCGGATTGATGTCCTGAATTTCGTCAACAACAATATATTTCCATTTTTCGTGCGCCAACCGTTGTAATTCCTTCCGGTTGCGAAGAAGTCTTAATAATTCTGTTTGAGAGGTGCTGAAATCCAAAAAGCGCCGGCAACGGAGATAGGCGTAAAAGCGTGCGGCGCTTATTGCAAAAGCCTGCGCAATTGGAGTGTTTCCCAACTGAGTGACAAGTTCCGCCTCTCTACACCATACACGCTCGTCTCCAAGCCGGGAAGGAGGCGATTCAGACATTAGATGAACATCAAGTTCGTCATATTCATTTAGAAGGTCATATCCATGAAGAAAAATATCGGTGGTTTCATATTGGCCGACACCCAAGGCGTTTTGAAGAGCCTGCAACCTTAATATTGGATGAAAACTTCTGCTAACGAGAGCCAAGCGCGCCGCTTCGTCAATGATGTCCAGATTATGATAATCATCGGGAGCAAGGTCACGCAGGGCCTTTAAACAAAACCCATGAATGGTTCCAATATACATCCCACCGATTGTAGTGTCGTCTCCCGGTGGAGTTACCAATTGTATGTAGTAACGAATGCGAAACTTGAGTTCTTCGGCGGCTGCTTCTGTAAACGTAAAGGCGACAATCTCCGCCTTCGGTATGCCTTCCACTGCAACCCACCACGCGACCCGCCTGGCCATGACATCGGTTTTTCCAGAACCCGCACCGGCAATGACAAGAAGACATCTGCTTTGTGATCTAACTGCATCCTTCTGTTGATCAGTCAGATCTTCTAAAAGGATATTTTCTATTGCTGCACTTACCATTGCTTTACAATTCAATCTTTAAATCTGTCGTTTTATTATATCTAATATATCTCGTATTAGGTTGGAGCTAATCGTTCTAAAGTTTTTCTTATTTTACGGGCATGCACTGCTATAAACGGTGGAGGAAGAGCATTACCAATCATTAACGCAATGGTACTCTTACTCTTGGTACCCCGAAATTTATACCGTCGAGGCAATCCCTGTAAAAGGGCTGCCTCACGCATGGTAACCGCACGATTAGCTTCCGGGTGAAGAAAACGACCTTTTGAAGGATTGAAGCAGCCGCTGGTAATAGTCGGTGACTGTTTATCCCACGCCATACGACCATATATATCCTTAAAACCGGTACATCGTCTATGGCACGGGAGTTGGTCTTCTTCAGGCAGGTCAGTTCTACTCCCACCATCATGGGGTATTCGGCGTATTTTGCTCATCACCGCTGTGGTTCTATGTTCGACAATGTCATGTAATGGATCGCCGCTTTCACCTGGATTTGGTAAATCAGCAATGGCATCTCTTACAGTCTTCATCCGCCTGCTTACCTTACCAAATGGTATTGCTGTTCTTAAACCCGCTAAATATATTAGTCGTTCACGTCGTTGTGGGACACCATAATTCGCAGTGTTTAGGATACGATACTCTCCAATATACCCCATTCGCTCTAATGCTTGGCAGAATTCATTAAAACGCCTGTCCTGAGCCAATTCAGGAACATTTTCCATCATCACTGCCTTGGGACGAAGGTATTGAACGAAACGTTGGAACTCAGAAATTAAATCATTTCTTGGATCCTCAATCGCCCTAGCTCCATTGAGCGTGCGAAGCGATGTGAATCCTTGACAAGGTGGGCATCCCGATATTAGATCCAGTTCCCCCTTGCGAAGGTTTAATCTTCTTTTTACCGCGGCTATTGTTAGCTTCGAGATATCTCTAGACCACACTTTAACGTCACGATGATTTGCTTTATAAGTTGCAACAGCCACCGAATCATTATCAACAGCACCGACAATTCTAAACCCTGCTCTCTTCAACCCGACAGTTAAACCACCACAGCCACAGAAAAGATCTATAGCTGTAGGTTTGTAATCAGCGCTGGGGCAGCATCTCCGAATTCGGTTCCTTTTACCCTGCATTTCAAATCTCCAAGGTTTTCAGCACTGCCCGGTCAACGTCGCCGTAGAACACCACATCCAATCGTTCGATTACGTCTTCCGGCAGTCCGGCAAACTGCGTCTTGTTCGAAACAGGGACCAAAGCACGAATGGCACCAGCCTCCAAAGCTAACTGCAGGGGTTCGGTGATCGAGGTAGGGCCTTTGATGTTGCCTTGAATGGTCAGATCACCGAGAACCACTGTTCCGGCTTGCACTTGGCGACTACGGACTGCGGAGATAATGGCAGAGAAAAACGCCACGCCGCAAGGACAATCGATGCGACCACCGGAAAGGTCCACGGCTTCGGCGTAAATATCCTTTTGGGACAGCATCTGAGTAAGACCAAGCTTGTCTTTAACGTTTTGCAGATAACTGAATGCCCGGTTCAGGGATTCCTTTAGTGATTTCTCAAGCTCGGTTGGAGTCCGGAGCTTACCTGTGCCAGCCGTCAATGTCACTTCGATTCGGAACAATGCTACTTTGGCTTCGGAATTCACCGCGGCTGTGTAGACCGTCCCAGGCGGCAGAGGGTCCTGAGAGATAACACCTGCTTTGCCTTGCTCCGATACTCCCACAGCCCGCTCCGTATCATTTTCTAGATCGATATAGGAGAAGCTGGTCTTATAGAACTCGAATGATCCTCGTTTCTTGAGTTGCTCCTTGACCCGACGACGCCCCTCTAGAGCCATTTCGATATATTCCGTAAGTTCCTCTTTCGTCCATCCGCCACCGGGGTGGAGAATTTTGAGCAAGCCACTCACTGTTTTCTTAGCCGCCGTGGCGTCCCGGCCTTCGACGTGCGGTCCGAATCGGAAAACCCGCTCGGCCTCGTCAAAGCGATTCTGCTTTCTGAGAACGCGGAATGCCTCAGCCAGGTAGTCGGTGACGAATCCGTAGTGGACCGTCAGCATATCCTTAGAGTTTTTCGGAACCTCCCAACCCGGTAGGTAAAAGTGCAAGCGGTCAAGAAGGGCAAGGTCGAATTCTCTTGGGAGCGGTTGAAAAAGATCGGTGGCTGAATTCTGAACTAGACTTTCCACTGGTTGATTTAGATTACCAATAAAAACTAGTGATGCATCTGCCAATACTTGCGTGATCCCGCGACTGAATCGTCCGTTTGCCATGTAGTCTTTCATGATCTGAACAGCATCCGGATCAGTGATTTTCATCCCTCCAACTTCATCGAATGCCACTACGTCCCAGTGCCCAACGAGACCCACCTGCCGGCGGGCGTTATTGTAGAATAGATTTGCAGTACTTGCCTTACCACCAGAGAGAAGCATGCAGTACGGAGACATCTCACTGAACGCATAGGACTTACCGGTGCCACGAGGACCGAGTTCGATAAAATTATAGTTTTTCTCGACGAAGGGGATAAGCCGAGTGATCAGCAGAATCTTCAACCGACGATCCATCCGCAGTGGTTCCAAGCCGACGCTCCTGAGGAGGAGGTCGATCCATTCGTCCCTAGTCATGGCACTGCGGCCTTCGAGGTATTCCTCCAGATCAAAACGCGCAAGTTGAATTGGTTTCAAATCGACTATGTGGAATGGGCTGTCCTTCCCATTTTCTTCGGAAAGTCTGAACTCCACGTCGATAATCGCCCAGATGCCTCCTTCCAGCAGCCGTTCGTATCGGCGATAGAATTCCTCCGGAATATGGATTTTGGTGTAGCCGAAGTGATCCATCGAAGCCCAGTATTTGTTCTCACCTGCCAGGAATCGGACCTCAACGCGGTCGATGAAGCGGTGCCTGCCTTTCTGTTCGACCATGGACTGGGCTTTGTTCGCCTCGTCGTGGCGGAAATAGTTCGTCGTCAAAGTTTCTTTGACTGCGTCCACACCTATACGGATCTCTTCATCGTTGTCCGAGGCGCAGTACTTGCCTAGTAGATACTCAAGTACGTAAGACGGTACGTTCTCGCCTCCTTTGATCTGGTGCAGAAGGTCTTTCCGTACCACTTTCCCGGCAAATACGCTCGTTGCTTTCTTATCAAGATCGTCCTGTTGCATTTCTCGCTCCTTAATCGAGCATCGCGTTTTTGAGCTTCAGCCTCGACCATACCACACGGGTTTGAGGGTCACTCACACGGATTTCAATCTCTGCCCCGCCGAAATCCGGATCAATCAAGATAGGTACAGGAGTTTCCTTATTCGCTTGTAATATTACTTCACGAGTTTTTTCGTCCCGAGCCTCGCAATCTGCGGCCTCGCCTACGATCTTCGCTTTTATTCCTGTCCCGTCATAGGCGTCGATTCGCACTCGGGCAGTCGTGCCGAACATATCCCCCTGTAAGTAGAACGTCAGACCAATGACTCGGCTGGTGAATTTGTCCGAACGATAGCGTATATCGATCTCCGACTTTCCCGGGGCGCTTGGGTTTTCCTGTCCAGCTCGGAACTCAATCACTGGTACGACCGCCTCCTGAAGACTCAATCCACTATGGAAGTAACCATCGCCCTCCGAGAATACACGGAATCCGATAGGGAAACAGACCTCCTGCAAATCTCCTTGCATCCCAACATGGCCAGCTTTTAGGGTAATGGTTCCAGCCGCTGTGGAAAGTCCTGATCCCAATCGACAGCGACGCTTATTCTCCAACCACACTCCGGGCGGAGCTTGAACCACATCTCCCGCCGGGATTTCCGGTAGCATCATGTGCCCATGGTCGGCGCTGATAACGATGCGGTTGAACCCTTGGGACACCACCCAACGAACCGCTGCCGCGATATCCCCGATCACATCTGAGAGGTACCGCCGCGCACGCCAAGCACCGAGATTTTCCGCTATAGCATCTGGATCCTGAGTTCGAATAACAAAGAGTTCCACATTTTTCAAATTTGCTATGACCTTTTTCGGAGAGCCGAGTAACTCGTCTAGTGTGGTCTCGAAGAACCGATCGCCATATGTCTCGTTTAGAAATTTCATCCGGTCCGCGGATGTTTTCAGCAAGCGGGAGCCGATGGCTGGGACCAGTTCATCGTCTTTCTTTATAAGCCGAAGCATACCGTCCGCGCCCGGCATTAAAGCCGCCATACCACAGTCGGTGATCGTAGGAATGACACTCGCGGCGTGGTTGACTCGAACCGCTCCTTTCCCTTCCAAAGCCTCGCCCAAATCACGCCCCATTTCGTAGCGCAAAGAATCTACCATAAAGAACGCTATTTTCTCCCGGTGCTCTAGTAGCGGGGTCACGTAATTGTCGAATATTTGGGTCTGCCTCGGTGCACCGTCCGGAGGCCAGCCTTCCGCCTGAACCGCGGTAAGGAAATTATCCTGCAGATTCACGACAACCGCGCGGTACTGGCGCCGGCAGAGGTCGACAACTGGAGCTATGATATCTTCATCTGTGCAAGCGGTCAGAGATGTTTCGAATAACCTAGATGCACGATCGATATCAGACCACCCACCCTCGGTGTATGACTTTAAAATACCCATGAGGTCTTTCTTATCGCTCAGTCCGCGTGAAACCACAACAGACGACTCGATCATGGCGACTGCCCTCTCAAGAGCTGTCCACGCTGGCGATCTCTGCGGATCGCTCCGCCAGATGGAATATAATCGGCTTCCGATCATATTGCTAGCCGCGGAATCTCCGTCGACGACTCGGTCGACCACACAACAAAGCAACCGCCGTTCCTCAAAGGGGAAGGTAGCACGCTCGCCGGGATCGAAATCCTTTGGCATGAGGTTGGGAAGACGCAGTCTACCCTCGATATTCTGCGCCAATTCGATGTAGACTTCACGCAGGCTCGAATCGGCCCGCATGCGATCGCAAGCTGCGTAGATTACAGACTTGGCATCGTCGCCAGCGTGAGGAACGGCGCTAAGGGCTTCAGATACCCCCTCCGGAAGGTCAAAGACAAATTCGCTGAAAAGAATATACTCGGCAGCCTTCGGTCTTATCGTTTTCCACTTATGAGACTCGGACATTGGTTTGAATCCGACAACGGATTCGAGGAGTCGTAATAATTCCTCGACACATCCAGGCTTTTCATCCACTTCTTCGGCTTTTGCTACATTACAGAGGCAGAGTGCAGTGATATCCGCTGGTGTCTCGGTACGAAAAACATCGTTTAACAGCGGCCACCGTTGTGTTTTCTCCAAGCTATCAAGCAGGGTAATATCCGGTCCGCCCTCCCGAAAGAGTCTTGTAATTTCCTCAGCCTTTTGAGGCATGGCCTGACGGGCTAGCGATTCGATTTGTTGATCCTCGGTGTCCCCGAAGGATGCACCTGCCATCGCGTAAACTTCAAATGGATCCCGCATCTTTTCATCCTCGTCAGCTCCGCGTCTACTAGGTATGTAGATAAGCAGGCAGCGCTCGCGTTCCCCGGGGTTATCCGATTCGTTCATATGCCGGTAAACTTCGTCAGCCCGTCGGCGGGTTTTAAGTATGGATGTATCCGCGGAAAGTACTTCACAATTTGGGGCTTTGAATTCTGCAATAAAAGATTTGAAATCGCCCTTAGCATCGTACCAGACTACGACGCGGCGGTCGTTCAGCAACTCGGCCATTTTATTATGTAGGAACAAAGTTAACTTCATCCAGCGCCCCCTCTCTTTCGACGGCCGGGACCGCCTTTTTTCTCGTCTCTCTGAAATTCACTCTCACAGATGTCTTCCAACCCGTGGGCGATAGCGATTGAGCGGTCATTTCTGCAGACCTCTCGAACACGATCCGGCCAGATGGTATAAGCTATATGTGCCCAATCGTATTCACCTTTGCTGAGTTTTTCCCAACAATCCTCCGCATTCTTAGCCCATTGGCGCAGGCGAAAAAGGTTGTGGAACGGTGCAGCGTTAATAATGACACCGTCGTTGAGGTCAGGCTTAAAGGGCAACGCGGCGATACGAAGGAGTTCCTCGCGTAGGTCACGCAGTTCTCCGAGGAATGTTCGAGACTCGTTCAGTTGGTCTACCAGATGGGTCGCCTCCCGACCGGACGCGGCCTTCAGGTTGTTTTCGATACGGCCTATCCCGCGGTCGACTTCGGTGATCTTAGGCTCAATGTATTTATTGACTGCTGCGTATAGGGTTTGATCGGTCAGGCGATGGTAGTAGAGCCAGATCGTGTAAGAACCGGAAGCCGTGGATAGCGGCCAATAGATAGGGGCCTTACGCCGGCTCTTGGAGTAACGCTTCAGGTGGTCCTGAAAGAACCCCGACGGCTTACGGAAATAATCACGCAGGTCAGAGATGCCGAGGATGTCGCATGCCTCTTGTTCGATCTTGTGGGCTTTCTCTTTCCAAAGAAAATCAAGTACCTCTCGGACGCGTCGGACGACGTCATCCCTGTGCGGTTGGCTGCCGTTGAAGCCGGGATCGTCCACCAGAATGCCGTCCCAGGAAATACGAAGCGGGTAGTCGTCATCGGGGACAGTCGGGATTTTGACCGAGTCTTCCGGTGGCAGGGTCTTTGCGTCCCTTCGTGCGCGTAACCACTCCTCGCTAACGATGCGATTCAGCTCGGCTGGCAGGCCGTTCGGCCCGACCAACATCCCCGGTGAGCAAACCGGCAATGGGTCGAAGGGGTCAGACAGTTTCGGCGCGAGTGAGGGATCGAGGATGATACGGACATCCCAGCGGCCTATGGTGATTCCGAGAAACAGGGAAATAAGAATGGTGGTGATATCACCGACCTCGGGATCATCGTCTGTTTCTATCCCTAACCGCGTGTCTACAAACTCAATGTGTTGTGTCGTTAACCCATATAGAGCGAGTGCCTGCTCGTCGATTTCACGACGGATTTCCCGCAAGCTGTCGCCGGAATTTTGGGAAGCACGCTTGATGTGCTCATCTGCGGTGTGGAGTGAGAAAAAGCGGTGCGCTCCATCAAGACCGATGAAAAGACGCTGGGTCTCGTCCCACAAAGACGCTGATACTGCCTCTCTCCAACCTCGAACAGCCAATTCTGAAAGCCGTATTCTCTTCGCCGAATCTAATTCCTTGATTGGAATGCTACTTACGTATCCGACTTCCCACTTTCTTTCGTCTGTAATCGTTAGCAAAAAAAGCTGTATGACTCGGCTGTTAAGCAAACCCAACATCGGCAGTGGATCAGCGACGAATATCCCCATGCCCGCTGTTGTAAAGATGCAGCCCGACGGTAAAACCCTTGGCGAAAAGCCCTTATTGGTATAGCTGGTGTAGGTCAGGCCTGGCCTAAAGTAGAACGCTGGATTCCGAATCGGAGCACCCGCACCTCCGTAAGGAATCCCGTTGAACTCGTAAACTTCCCGACCATCATCAGCCCAATTTACGACAAGATGAACGTCCGAATGGAAGTCGTTGCTTTCGCCACCTTTTGCGTAGAATGACCAGTGATTGCGCACACCAATCGATGCTGATGGGACTTCCCAAGCGGCTCTAACAAAGCGAAAATCGTCGGTCGTTCCCAATCCTTGTTTCACTTCGACGTTCAATGAAGCCAGTGATGGTAGTTTTGCGAAGCATTGCCGAACTGTATCGTCCGCCCAATATGCAAAGGGAGCGCCGGGGATGTGTTTGAACTCAGCTTGCTTTACCCAAAATACGTTTTTACCTGAAAGTCCGCTAGAAATCTCTGAAAATAGTTGTCCGCCCTTATCTGAAGAGTCTGTAAGGTTAATGAACGCACTATGCACATCTTCACGTGCTTTGCTCAGGGCATAGGCTACGGTCTTGACCATCGCTGAGTCCAGAACCTCGCCACCCAAGTCTGCGAACGCCATGATCGTAGTTTCTTTCAGGATGAGTTCCTTCCTGAAGCCCGCCATTGAGGAAAGCTGAAAGGCAGTTCGCGCCGTAATTGCTCCAACAGAGCCCCTAGCCTTGAGAAAAATGATTCCTCTCTCAAGAAATGGCCCAAGGATGTCGTTCTTGGTAATCGGATACGCACTCGATAGCCATTGCTTAGAAAGCTGGCTTGGTTCCCCGAACGGCGGATTCATCAGCACCACATCGTAACGCTTGCGACAGAGATCAATAAAGGCAAAGCCGCGGGCAGTGTCTTCGGCGAACAAGCGGCGGCGGATCGCATAGCCGTTTTCCGTGCGTTCTGCGTATTCCTTCAACGTATCGAGGATGCGGTCCTCCGCCTCCTTCCAGAACCGCTCGTCGGTGATTCCCGTCAAGTCGAAGGACAATTGCTGCTTTTCAGGGGTTAGCTTGAGCAACTCGGGGAAAAGCACCGCTTGCTCCGGTTTCGGGCCTTTTAGCCACTGTCTCCTGGCCTCGGCGACGGCGTCCTTGATCTCCTCCTCGATCTTGAGGAGTGAACCCGCCTCGCCAACGAGCTTCATTTTATCGAACACCACATCCACAAGTTGTCCCAGCACCCGCGGCTCGAGGGCAGTTGTGAACTCCCGGCGCATGTCTTCTTCGCCCGGCATCGTCTCGGCGGTAACGATGTTCGACCTGGTGATCCGCGGCCTGTCGGCGGCCTTCAGGCCAAGGTTCTTCCAAGTCTTCTGTGCCCGCAGCCAGAGGGCCAGTGCAGCGATCTGCACCGCACGGGGGTCAATGTCAACGCCGTGGAGGTTGTGCTCAATGATCAGCATGGGGACTGCTCGGCGCAGGTCGTCTAGGGTATCGTACTCTTCGTGTAGAGTCCGCTCCGAAACTTCTGATGTCGGGCTTTCTTGGTCATTCCAGGCCTCTTCATAGATTTGCTCCATAAGGTCGAACGCATAGAGGAGGAAATGTCCTGAACCACAGGCTGGGTCAAGTACACGCAAGTCGCGAGGGTCTTTCTTCATCCGGTACTCGATGTAGGCTGGCTGTTTAAGTAGATCCTCCTGGGAAAGGTCCGTTCTATTCCCGGGTTCGGTTGGGGTCTTTTCCCCAGGTGCGAGGAAAATCTCGTTTGGCCGCCGAACAAGGTAATGGCAATCCTCCTTGAGGGAGGTCTTACCCTTGCGCATCTCGTACCAGATGCGGCCGAGAGTGTTGTCGGTAAGGAACTCGACCACGTACCGCGGGGTGAAGAACTGGTTGCGGACAGCCATCTCACGGCTGTTCCGCGGTGCCTGAGAAGCCTCCCGCATGGCTTTGCGCTCTTCGGGCGGATTGAAATACTGATAGACCCACCCGATGGTCTCGTCCTCGGTCCAGAGATGGGTCAGTGCCTCATTGTTCAATTCAGCGAGAACATCCTCCATGCATCGTTCGGTGGGGAACACTGCCGACTGGGGCGTCATCCGGTCGAACAAAACTCCCAGGTCGAGGGCGAGTTCGTCGAACATGCACTCCAAGAAGACCCGATAGGTATCATACCGGGGGCCGAGTGCTCCACCGGAGATTCGCTCGAACATCTGGAAACCGTCCGAAGACATGCCTTTCCGAACGCATTCAATTACTAGACCGCGTTCTTCGCACAACCGAAGAGCGGCCAAACGGTTGAGGATGGTAAAGGATATCTCCAGAACCATCCTCTCGTAGGCAGACTTACGACGATCCGATTCATTACCCGCCGAACCGACAGTGTAATGGACGAGAAGCTCACGCAGGTGACGGGCCGTGGAGTTTTGATCAGGCGATAAATGCGTCAGTTTGTCGAGGGGTAGCACGGTGCCATCCGGATGGAGACCAAAAGCGCCGCGGAGCTGGTTGGTGATATCCTCGATCAGTCGACGCCGACAGGTGGTGACGGTCCTGGCTAATATGTTGCGTGTGTCCTTGTCGAAACTCATTTGAAAGTATTACCTAGTGTTGTTGCTTTTTGTAAAATTGCTCGCAGTTCATCAAGTGATAAAATTCGTCCTCGTTCTCTGTGCGCCATACTGTGGCAGTTGGAACATAAGGGGATAAGATGCGTTACGGGATCCAGAGTGATACCTTCCTGTTCCGTAATCGATTTCACGTGGTGAACCTCTACGAAATCTCTAGCGAAATCCGCTCCATATGCTTCATTAAAGTTAAACCCGCATGCTTTGCATGAAATACCGTGCACTTCGATCGCCTTGGCTCTATTTTTTCTACTTCGTTCATAGATTATGTGTTGCGTGAGTTTTCTTCTGCCCTCTTCATCTGGAGTAAAATGATCATCCAAAATCCCATGGGTTTCTCCTTCCGTTGATATAGAGCTGTCTGCCGCTGCAGTGACTCGATCCACGGCAAAGCGAAACCTGCTTGGTCGATCCGTATGAATTATGTAGTCAGTTATGAATATCCTGCCCTCATATGAAAAAGGCATATGATGTCGACTTCGATAGAAGAGATGGATTTCGTCGTCTTTGCTTTCGGTGTTGATTATTCTTTGATCTGCAGTGTGATTAGTTTCACCTTCAATTTCCAGAATCCCATCGACGAATGCATCTTCGTACTGAGTAAGGAATGCTTGTTTCTCCTTTGTAATGAACATGATTATATAAGGCGTGCCTGATGGAGTAACTATTCCGCGCGAAATGGCTTCAAAGCCTTTGAAACCCCATAAATCAGCCAATTCAGGCCTCGTGTACTCAGAACCAACTTTAATATTCTCAAATGAAACAGGCACTGTTATCTCCTGTACTTGTTTGAAATTCTGACTATTTTCTGTTTGTTTAGTATATCGGCCAGCTTCTCGCGGATGGATGCTAACCATGAATCTAAGTCCGCTGTTGAGGCGATCAATGCAGGCTGCACCAAGGCGTCGACCTCTATGACCTCTTCATCGGCGGGTTTCTCGCCGGCTTCACCGTCCTCTGGCTCGAGTGGTGGTTCAGGTTCTGCGGGCTGCCTTCGTTTGATTTCGGTTTTCAGGTCTTCAATTAGCCCAGACAAGGTGCGCCTCCGAACAAGCAGGGTCTGAAGCAGTCTAACCGGATCGCCGTTTTCGGTGGTCTCCGGCAGTTCACAAATGAGTTTAGCCGCAATCTCTTCGCGGTCCTCGTCAAGTAACTTCGCCCAGTCGACCTCTGCTTCCAGTCCTGTCTTAGCTTTTTTCAGATCATCCTCGTAATCCGTAAGGTTAATCATATATTTTTCTTCCGTCCGGTCCAACACAGAACGGACCAGACCTCGCAGTTCCGGTAACCGTTCGTGGAAACGCTCGGAAGAGAGCACCTCTTCCATCGCGGCCTTGTCTTCTATACTCAACAGATCGTTTGTAGAACCCGGGAACAGCTGCTCCAGATCCTCGATAGAATCCAACACCAACCGAGCGTTCCGGACATCTTTCTCTGCGCCGGACGCTAGAGCGTCGAAAACATACTTAGCCCAAGTGATTTCGTCCGGCAGCACGCATTCAACGCCGCCAAGAACCGATGCCGCTCCTCCAGCATCGCCCTTTAGAAGATCAGCGGCATCTGCCAGCAGACGCTGGGATCGGCTCTCGCCAGGCAGACTCAATAGACGCAGGCGGTCAGGCAGCGATCCGAGCTTTTCTAGTAGGTCGGGGACGTGCCTTCGCACGGAACGACTGATGTGATCTTCCAGCGGAAGGACTTCGTCGAGGAATAGTGTCTCTAGACGCCGGGCGGCCCTATCCAGAGCTTCGGGAGGTACTTTCGCGTCACGAGATGATATGCCAACCCGGTTAAACGAGACTGTGCTCTTTACAGCCTCTACAGCTTGTGGGCCGGCTGTGCGCACCGGTCCACTGGCGCCAGGGACATGGAATTCTATTTCTCCGGCGCGTAGTAATGCAGCGAAGATATAGCGCACGGTATCCTTGGTCCAACCATAGGGTGGAACGGAGAAGAAATCTTGCAGATAAGAGCCTTGGAGCCTTCCTGATCCGGATTCGGCTGATTTGGTTCTAAAAATTCTGAGAACCTCCGCTAGCACCGGAGTGGCGGTATCCACACGCGGTGTACCTTTGCTCTTGACTACGAGGCCGAGGGGATCGAGGTCCTTGGTGATGCGATCCATGCGCTCCACGGCAAGGAACTTCGCAGCCTCTTCCGTAGACGGTCGGACTGGAGCTAAATAGAAATGGGGGAACACTTCCTTGACAACGGCGGAGAGAACGGTGCGGACGGCAGTATCCAACGTTTCACCTGCTTCACGAACCGGTGTCGGTTTACCACGGAAGACGAAGATTCCGTCCAACATCGTTTTTTCTACTGCAGCAGCCATACGTTCGCGGCTGCGCTCAGCCGCACGCCTTTCGGCCCGCAGATACTGGGCGACTACATGGTCGGTGGCACGTTCATCAATATCACCAAGCACCTTTTCTGAACGCACGATCTCAGGCAGCAGTTCCTCCACGGTATCATCATTCTTCACCAACATCACCACAGTATTTATAAGTTCCACTTGAGTATTGCTGGCAATCAAAAACTCATTTCTCTTGGCATCCCATAAAGCGGAGTCGACGAATTCCAAACGAAGTTCAACATCTTCGGAACCTCCAACCACAGGCGACCGGCCAAGCTTCACGGAAGCTCTGACTTCTTTGACGTTCTCTAATCTAGCGGCAGGTTGAATACGAAACATTGAATGATCAGCGGTACCCTGTTTTAATACATCAATCATTGCCCGAATACATTCGCCGGACGTCGGTACGTAGCTATTACGCTTATCGCGGAGCGGCTTGACAGCATCGCTAAGGAATACATATCCGCCCGCCTGCGGGTCTTCAATAAGACCACATTCTTTTTCAGAGATGAGCCTACGTAGGGCTTCTTGCACTTGGTCAAGAAGGATGGGTGAGCCGATTTTTCTGTAAAGCAGAGCGGCGATGTTATCCGTTGTGCGAGGGAATGTTTCCACTGGTTGAAGGGCAGCAACCGCCTTGGCGACTCGCACTTCTATGGAATTTGCCCCAAAGATTTTAACCGTCTTGTCAACGCCACCGATAACATGGGGTAAGACTTTGGCGATGTCAGCGCGCAGAGTGTCATAGAAGTCGTCCACACAAGCCAGGGAGCCGATTTCTCGGTCGGCCAGTTTGACGGCTTCCGCACTGAGCACGCGGCTCTTGTCTACCAGAACATCTTGGATAACACGAATAGCCGAACGTAGACCGATGCCACCGGTTGAACGGGCAAGGGTTCGGATAAGTTCCAGCAAAAGATCGAAGTGTTGTGGCAGAAATGGATAGAGCCGTGTGAATATCTCGGAGTCCGGGTCGCCCTTGAACAAGGCAGTACCACTGAGGCGAGTATGAGTGGCCATTGATTGCCCATGCTCTTTGAACAAGGCATCCAACTTTTCCCTTCCCTCTTCGGATTTACCGAGTAGCCGGCGGTGGGTAATTTCGCGGATGTCACTTGCGTCGAGATGGACGGATATAGGGAAGCGGTCCCGCAGTTTGTTAAGTTCCGCCGAATTATGTGCTGCCTTTTCTACGATTTCGCTTAGTGTCTGCTGGCCGGTGGCAGCGATCCAAACCTTGCCTTTGCCGAGTTCCTTGAGATTGCGTGCTAAACCATCTAGATTTAGGATCAGCTCACCGCGGGGTGCAACGTACTGTCCAGCTTCATCGACGAGAAGCAGGATGTTTTCATGCCCCGTCTTATGTCTGCAGATATCAATAATCTCCCGCGTCAGGTCACGCACATCTCGGGCTTCCTCGAACCGTAGGCTGCGGAAGCTCTCCGGCGTAGGGAAGTCATCCGGAAGAACTTCTGGTACGATCTCTGCAGCTCTAGCCACGCCGATCAGAGGATCGTTGTGGACTTCGTTCCATTCACCCTTCCAGCGCTCTTTATACCTTCGTTTGAAGGTATCATACATACCTCGATGGTCGAGAGTGAACTCAAGCTGCGCAGTCTTCTTCTCCTTGGAGAATCCTGCCCACTGCAGCACCTTCCAATAGAGCACGGTGGAAACCGGGGCAGCAGCGCTCTCGGCTAGCTGTTCAGCACCAAGGTCGAGCAACACCACCGCTGTGGGGTATTTTTTAGAGATGGTGCGCAGTGAGGCCGGGATTTCGTTGCGCGGAAATCGGTCGCAGAGAAGATCGAGAAACGATTTTCCTTGTACCGATCTCGATGGGTCGAGGGCTGCACCAAGATACTTAGTAAACGAGCTTTTACCGCTTCCATAAAAGCCGGAAACCCAGATACCAACCTCAGTTACCTGCCCACCCCTAACACCTTCGCCAAAGACGTCCAGGAATTTACGGAAACAGGACTCTATGTTGTCCGTGATCTCATATTCAGCGACCTCGCGAGCTAATCGATCGTCCTCCTGCGCGTAATAGTCGATTACTTTCTCTATGGTCCGGTCAATAGGACGGCGGGGGGAGAATAACTGTCGAATGATTTCAATCATTAAAGACCTCCAAGCAGCGTCGACCGGTAGTTACCGTCGACCGGATAGAAATCGAGGAAATGAAGCCCATATTGACCCGACCGCCTGCCGGGGTAAAAGATCACCGTAGGCGTTCTGACTTTATCGTGTAATCGGCTCTCAATGGTTCGAGTACGAAAATATGGATGAAGCAGTTCCGCCTCGGTAAGAAACACTATCGTTCCTTCAGGAGTCGATTCGACTGCCTTCACCACCCGATCGACAAAGTTGTACCCCTGACGGAGGACATCGCGGACGGCTTCATTAATTTGATCCGCATCGGCTTCAGACTCCAGCTCCAGCCAAATGTCCCATCTGCCGGATTTGTCAACTGTATCCCAGAGAATGTCGGCGAGGGAGACGCGATGGACATCGAAACCGGCTTCCCGTATCTTGGATATCCAGCGCGAGAGATGTTTCTTAAGATCGAGCATCAGTCCTGGTGGATAGGCAAAATAAAAGACCGGGTCGCTCTTCGCCGGGTTGAGAGCATCTGGATCACGAAGTTTATCGATCAATTCGTTGAAGGCGTTATCGAGCGAGTACATCGATCAGCTCCTCTATAGATTTGACGACCCAAGTAAAATGCACGACCGAACCAGCACGCTGTACGATTACTCCTCGGTGTTCACCGATTTCGTCAATTCTCCCTACGACCTCCGAAGGAGTCATTCCAAATAGCCTCCAGTCTGGATGATTGCAGAGGGAAGAATCCGTAATACCCGACTCATTAAGCTCACGCGCTAAAATTGCAACTCCTTCGTCCGACATATGGTAATTGGTGATCTCCCTACGGCCTCGTACTACCTCGCGAAGGAAACCGATATCCCTCAGAAGCCCGAGTACACAACGGGCGATACGCACTGACACATTTTCCGACCACTGGTTATCAAGTCGTCCGTCATAGTGGGCTTCAGACAGGAAAGACAGCATCGAGTCCGTGTCCAGAACAGATCTTCCTCGTCGAAAAGCGGGCCAATATTCGCGGATCGTGAAGTCGTAGACCAACGGGTCCTGTCGTGCGGCAAACACAAACAGTAATTCGGTGTAAACCCGTCCTGATAAACCGGATGCAAGCGCCCGCTGTAGGATTCGTGCTGGCTTATCATTCGGCCTTAAAAAACGCAAGGCGAATACTCTTCTCACAACATCGCGGGTCCTGTAAGCGGTCGAGTTGCCAAGTAGCCCTTCTTCTTGAACTCTATGCGTAAAATCATCAAGCGGCTCACCGGGCCGCCAGTGTTGTAAAAGAAGCCGCGTTTCTTCTATCATTCCTGCGCCCTTACTAATAGCGGTCGAGTATTTATATTTCATGTCTTTGTCCACAGGCATGGTTATCCCTTCTCCGCGGCTTGTTCCGCTGTGAAATACGGATAAACCAGCTTACCTTGAGCGAAAGCACGGTGATAAACGGCAGCCGTTTTTTTGATGCCCACCACAGTCATTATTTCCTTATCCGTCCCAATCTTTTTGGCTCCGGAATCGGAGTCGGTTTCCATCACACCGCATAGAGGGCTGAGTAAATTCATAAGGCTACCCTGTTGACCTAGGGCGGTCCGGAACCGTGTGACGAACTCTTCGTCTAAGTCAAGTGAAATCCGGTTTATCTCGGCCTCTAGTGGTTCAGAAAGTTGGAAAATATGATAAACACCGACTCGGCCTACAGCCCGATCGTAAGCGTATGATGCTGCTTTCCCGGCAGCATAGACTGCTGACCGAAAGAACGTCCGCGGATAAATCCGCTCCAGGAATCTCAATCCGGTCTCGTTCATGAAATCGGTTTTCCACCAAGCAGGAGACGATAACTCACCAAGGGCAAGGATTAATGCGCGCAGATGAAGAACGAGCAGGGGCAACGCTGGGTCATGTTTTTCGTAACTGTTCTTCATCTGCCTTCACCTCCCAGAGTCAATTTGCCCTGGCGAGTCATCTTTTCACAAAAGGAGTTAAGGCGAGCTCTTGCCAGCTTCGAAGGCTTAGATTGACCATTTTCCCAACGATTGACGGTTGCATAACTCACACCAAGTTGCCGAGCCAATTCCTCTTGGCTAATAATGAGCTGCTGCCGTATTTTTTTTATTAGGATCGCAGAACTTCGACTTTCTGTGTCCATTTACTACACCTCTTGTCAGAGTGACATTCCAAGTATCTTAATCGAATATAATAACATATGTTATATCATTCGCAATACAAAGGCAAGGGAATTGACAGGGAAAAACATAGGAAAGCCGTTACTACCTCGAACAGTTAACCCTAGCTCATATGTAAAAGAATGTAATCCATAAGGTTAATAATCTACCAAGGGAACCAGTATTCAAGATGCTAAGGCAAAAGTGGTGGGAAAAGTTCTACCTATTGATACCTCAGATCCAATTAGAACACCAGTGGGAAGGTCTTTTCGAAAGTTTTACCTTTTGAACGGAATGGTGGACAATTCAGGGATAGAAAAGATTTCTTCGTAGATGGTTTTGTTGATCCGCAGATTGACTTTTGTTCACCCGTATTACATTATAAAAAGCATGAAAGTAACTCCAAAGTTTGATAAGCGTGAAGAGGGGCTCAGAGCGCTAGCCAGCATGATAGCCGATGCTTACCGAACAGGGAAAACGTTTCACAATGATGATGAAGAGCCTCTCGTCAGTGAAAACGAGATAATTGTCGGCTTGGAGCCGGACGGCGAAAATGGCTCCAAATATACGGAGACTATCAGAGTAGAAGCCCTTTTACGAAGGAGAAAACGCGTGGGTGGTTAATGCGCTCAAATCCAAACGTCCCACTACCAATCATGAACGCCCCACCGTATAGGACCCAAACGCTACTTAGTGATGAGAAGTTGCTGGAGCTCTGGAATTAGCCCCTTCTTCTCAAATAAAAGTTCGGGAACTGTCCCCCAAGGCCCACCTTAGGGGACTCGAACCAAACTGGAATCTAGATACTTACAGACAGGTTATGAGGAGTTGCTGTAACGCCGGTATCAGCCCCTTCCTCTCAAAGAAAAGTTCGGAATGCTTCCAATGTGGGCTAGCGGATTGGATTTGAACCATAGTGATTTTAAGGATAGTAACTTGAAAAAGACTTGGAAGCCGATAGTTGCCGGCATTTTCGATATTGTTACCGGTAGTATTATCCTGAGCATGTTATTTCTATTTGGTATTGGCCCAATGATTGCTGAGCCAGTTGGGGCAGGAATATTCCATTTTGATTTATCCTTATTGTTTTTAATTATGCCTGGGATAATCATTTCCTTACTAGATGTTATTGGTGGTATTTCTGCTGTGCGAAGGAGAAGATGGAAATGGGCGCTTGCTGGTTCGATCGCTGCTGCTATTGGTCCAACCCCCTTGGGGATAGCAGCTATTGTGTTAACAATACTATCCAAGAACGAGTTTAAGGCTTAGCTATAAAATCAGAATACAGCTTCAAGGTATCATTCGGGACTTGTCCCCTAATCATAGATTGAAGACAAACTCAAAAGCTGTGGTTTTGCTCTACCGTACAGTACTGCTCTCCTGAAAGGACTCGTACTCCGCCTTGCCGTTTGATACCTGTATTGATATAATAACTATGGCTGGTGCGACAAAGGCCCTACTTTCTTAAGCAGTTCTCGTAATCTTGGAATCAAATCAGGCCGTAAAAAGTTCGATATGGTTCCTGAGTCCCCAGCCAAATTTTTGTGGCGCATTCGTCTAGTGGCCTAGGACACCTCCCTCTCAAGGAGGAGATCACCGGTTCGAATCCGGTATGCGCTACCAACCCCCTTCCCGTTGCCCTTTTTGAAGCTAAATTTATGCCTTAAGCGGCAGCAATTCCCAAGATAGCTAACGGATAGCTAACCAAACTTTATCAACAGCCTCATTTTCAGCCTTGCGGTTAAGCAGTCTATCAAAGCCTTCCGCCGCCGCTTGTTGTAGCCCCGGTGCCACGTGACTATAAGTATCAAGAGTCATTTGAATACTGGCGTGCCCTAGTCTCTCTTGGACTATCTTGGGATGCACACCTTGTTTTAGCATTAGGCTGGCGTGGGTATGCCTTGCATCGTGAAGGCGTATCACCTTGACACCGGCACGGCCTGCCAGCATAGTCCAGGCACGGGTGACAGTATTAGGGCGCAAGGGTTTACCGTCAAGCTGACTGAAAACCAGGTCATCATCTTTTAGCGATATTCCCAGCATGGCCCGTTCTAGCTTCTGCTTTTCGTAGTGGTTTCTAAGAGTAAGAATGGCGGAAGGTGATAGGGCTATGGTGCGCCGGCTTCTGGTAGACTTGGGTTGCGTAAAGACATAGCTACCATCCTTCAGGTGGTGAAGTGAGCGGTTTACGTAGACCTGGCTCATTGTGAAGTCAACGTCACCCCACTTGAAACCGAGCAACTCGGAGCGGCGCATACCGGTATAAAGGGCGGTATAGAATAGCGCATAATAAGGGCTGTCTTTAGCAGTCTCAAGGAAGCGGGCTATCTCGTCTTCGTCCCATGTTTGCATCTCATTACGGCGGGCACGGGGCATGTCCACACCATCAGCCACGTTACGGCTTACCAGTCCCCACTTTACCGCCGTCTGCAGGGCTTTATGAATCACCGCATGATGATACCTCACCGTTCTGGCACTAAGACCATCATTCAGCCTGGCAGTGTAATGCTTTTGAAGGTGCTCAGGTCTTAGCTGTGTTAGCGTTATACTTCCCATGTCGGGGATAAGATGCTTTCTAATAATACCAGCGTAGCGCTCAAAGCCCCGTGGTGAGAGGTTAGGCTTGGCGTAGTCTGATAACCACTTTTCAAGATACTCTACCAGGGTAGTCTTGCTGGGACGCATAAAGGTGCCGGTGTCAAGCTGGTGTAATAGCTCTGAGAGCCTCTTTTCAGCCTCTTTTTTAGTGCCCTTAACAGATAACCACTGCTGTTTACGCTTACCCTGCGGGTCAATACCTAAGTTCAGGACAATGGTATAGCTATTCTTGTACCTCTTAATTATTGAGCCTCTCATTGCTGACTCCTTTCTTCTCGTACTATTTCTTTGGTGAATGGTGTTCCCATTTTATCGCTGGTGGAATTACTGCCTTGCTGGATGCGTGCTTCTTCCTCTATAAATTCGGCCCACGCTGTTGTCAGCCGTTGAGGGCCCAGGATCGCTTTCATTTGTGAAAACATCCATTTTGCCATCACTATGCCAAAGTCTTTACCGCTCATCCCCTCAGCAAACACCTTGGCCAGAACATCTTGCTGTGTACTCAGCCATTCCGGCGCATACTTCGGTAGCCTATGGTTAATTTCCTTCATTAAAACATCTGGTAGTGAGTTTTTGGATACCCACTTAGTCATCTGTCGCCGGCTGGGGGCTGAGTCGAGACCAAAATTCTGCCTCACCATTTCCGCAACCCTGTCCCAGGAATGCCCTTCCCGCTTCTTCTGTACAGCGAACAAGCGAACCTCTACTGGATACTTCTTTGGCATAAATACCTCCTTTTTGAGAACTACCACTTTAATTATACTTCACATTTTGAACTTTGTCAAGACTGTATAGGGACTAATTGAAAAAACTATTGACAAGAAAGAACTACTTTGATAACATAGAATAACAGAGGTCTATAGGAAATTCGAGGGGAATTATGGGAGAATTAACAGACGAGAAATTACTTTTAAGTGTTAGAGATTGCGTGGCTATTCTTGGCGTATCTAGAAACTTGATTTACGCAGCTTGTCACCGAGGGGAACTACCAACGCTAAAAATCGGCCGCAGGTTGTTGATACCGCGCCGCGCTCTGGAGAAATTGCTTTCAGAGCCCAAGCCACTGAACCTTACGCCGGCACATAAGTAGCAGGATATCAGTTGGAAAATGCTCACGCGTCACCTTCCTGAACTGTGCATGCTGGTAACTGGAAGCGAGCGGAGGGGCGATCGAATTCAAAGGCGGTTAAAGAGGTGAAGATTTTACCGGGTAGAGGAGCAATCAACCGGAAGGAGGCAACGCTCTTGGCCTTTCAACTGGCCGGTATAGACGACATGAGTCCCGATATCAGCGATATGTTTGCCTCAATCGCTGATGCTGACAGAATCAACAGTGAAGTCGAGAAAATTATTGGCACCGCCACCCGAAACAGGTACGGGGGTAAAGAAACCTGGAAGGGGGAACGATGGTGTATCCCCATCCCGGAGCTGCATTACGATGGCAGAGATATTCCTCAGCTCATAATCGAGGTCAAGATATATCTTGTGGCCACAGCGGGCGTGAGGACAAAGCAAGGTTTCCGATTGATTACGCTGATGGGAGCCGTTGGTAAGCCCGAAACACTGGCTATTCCCATGGTTTTCCTTCATGCCCTCCTTGAAAAGGACCTGGGGCGGTTTGCCGTGGTAGCCAGAGACGCCGCTAATACCACGTGGGAGGTGCAGGGGGCTAAGCCTGTCCGGCTTCCCAGCGATTTTATTAGCGAGCTCACCGAAACGTTGAGGTGGAAGTCGGTGGTAGCATGGCTGTTGGAGTTCGGGTCCCAAGGCAGGTGCGTGGCGCCGCTGGTAGCGGGAAGCCTGCTTGGCTTGCAGTTTCAGGACTCAACTCAACCTGTGCCGGTGACTAAGCAGGGATGGACCACCGATGACCTTGTAAGCGCTCTCGAAAGCATGGCCTTCCGACACGGTGAAGCCAGGGAGATGGTGAACCGCGCTACGCCACGTCTGAGAGCCGACATTACGCTGGAAGAAGCAATTCGATTAACGTTACAGACAGGAAAAGGAGGGGATTAACAATGGACCATGAATTCACTGTCGAGGAAATAAGAGAGGCCGCCAGGGTGGCCCGCATCTATTGCCCGGGTTTCAGCGACGAGAAATTCGAGAGCCTGATGGAGCTTGAGAGTCGTGCCGACGAACCAGGTTATCTGGAAGCAGTGCAGGGCCTGCTTCGCCTGGAGGAAGAGAAGGGTGTACTTTGCACCGAAGCTCTCGATGCTTATGAAGGGCTATTAGAAAGCAGCACAAAACTGGGCAAACAGGTGGCTGGCCTTGAGCTAAAACTGCAGAGCCTGAAAGACCAGATAAGACACTCTAAGGAAGAATACGGGCGGATAAAAGAAGCTACCGGTAAGGCCGAGAGAGAGCTGGCGGGGGTGAGAGGTAAGCATGGAGAAGAGGAAAAGGAGCTAAACGCCTTCAAAAAGAAAGCGGAGGCGGAAAAACAGCGCATCGATAAAGAAATCGAAGACTATCACCAGAGGGCTAACGTGACCAGGGAGGATGTGGCTACCGCTGGTCAGATAAAGGCCGAGGTGGAAAGTCACGGCTTCGCTCTTGAGCTCGTGCTGGGCCTCTCACAAGAATTTACTGGTCACGAGAACGCCAGGGAGAAATTGGCTGAAGGGCTGAAGAAACACGGGGCACTCACCAGGTACCTGAAGGAGTTGGCTGAGTGGGGGGAAGGACAGAGGGCAGCACTGAAATCTGAGTTGGCCAGCCTGGAATCGCAGCGAAGAAACCTTGATGAGAGCCGCAGCTACCTGGAAACTCTGCTCTCGCAGCTACAGGCTGACGTTACTGCTGAGGAAGAATTGCGGCGGTTCTACCGCCGCTACCAGGGTGTAAGCGGACTCATGGAACATCTGGCGGGCTGGAACCAGGTGTTCTTTATACGCTGTAATAACCCTCTCTTGGCTCTCACGGGTGCCTTTGACCGGAACTCGGGCAACGCCCACTTCTGGACAGATAAACCGCCGGTAATGTGCCCTCACTGCGGCTACAGGCAGCTTCTCTTCGATGAAAGGCTCTACGAGGCTCTAAACTGGCCTGTGGGGGTTCCTCTTAAATTGAGGCTGGGAGAATAGACATGGCAAAGAAGAAAAGAAAGAAAAAGCTAACCGAGTTTTCTCTGGACTGTGCCTGCGGGGTCAAGGCGCCAGTTTTTGAGTTGGAGAGAGGCTACATGGTGCATTGCCCTGGCTGTGGGGCGATAACGTTCTTCAATAACCCGCAGCTGCTGGAGCGACTGCGTTTTGGAGGCAGGTTGTGTCATCACCATCTGGAACAAAAACCGTGCCGTGGTGGTCATACGACGTGGTGTGGAGTATGCCGGGTGCGAACGTTCTATTATACAGGCGAGAGGCGAGGCAATAATGGCGTTACCGATTAGACCAGGTAGAGGTGGTTTCCTTCGCCCATTTGGCTGTGGCTGGTTTATCCGGGAGTTTCTTTTGGGGCATGGTCCCGAGGGCTCACCAACCATTGATCCTGAGGTTGGTGCCTGCCAGGAAGATATCTTTTACCACTATAAACTAGCCTTGCACCGAGCCTACGCTGAAGACGCCGTAGCCTATGAGAATGAGCAGAGAGTAAAGCAAAGCCGGCCCATCTACACTGAGGAGGAATACTGGGAAAGAGTTGCTTACTTCATGAGTAGAATGCCGTACAAATTGTTCAAATGCCGTTACCACAGTTTTCAAAGGTATTTCCACTGGCTTAAGCAACTCGGATGGGTGGGATTCACCGGGAACGAAGAAAAATCCAGTTTACAAGAAAGCTATTCCAACGCTCCACCGCGGAAATATTACCGTCTTACCCTCAAGGGGATTGAAGCTCCTGATTACCAGTGGTCTAATCCCCAGCTTACTCTTTATCCTGAACGCGGGCTGGAGTACTTCAGGGAGAAAAGGAAAAACCACAAGTATTCCAGAATAGCTCCAACCAAGAGCCGTAGGTCAAGAGCAGTATAGTATGTAACTTTAATCCCCTTACCAAAAGCCCCGCCTTGATGGCGGGGCTTTTTCTTTTCTTGAAATACATGCATCTGAGAGGAGGGGGGATTATCTAGCTAGGTTATCAAATATAACTTAAAGCTCTTTTGTTACATAATTGAATTGTAAAATCAAATTGAACCTTAACAATTGAATATGCCGAGTTAAGCAAGCCCGATGGCAGGGTAGTTCTAGACACTTGCTTAACTCAAAGCCAAAGCTGAACGCTTGCCTAGTCTATGGCAAATAAAATGCCCTAGCCAGCGGTAACTAGCTAGGGCAAATCTAACAATGGAGGAACGACCCACAATGCTAGACATAGGCGAGTATAACAGGGTTATTGACCAGTATCAAGATGATGGCGACGGTTACCACAACGGTTACGACCAGCTAGATGGTGATTGGGGTCAATACTATAAGGTAGCCCGATACTTTGTCCACAAGGTCAAGTTTGAGGATAGGCAAGACTTCCTACACGACCTTATGCTGGAGATGGCAAAGGTTAAGGCAAAGTATGAGGCAAAGGATAAGCCACTAACAGAGGCGGGGCTTATGCGGGTAGCCAGCTATGAGCTAACCGACTACTGGCACACCCTTATGAGGCACAGACCGACTATGTTGAGCCTCAATAGTAAAGCCGATAGCGATGGCGACGGTGATGGTGAGCCTAGCGAGATTATAGACTTCCTAGCCGACGATACCATTGACATAGTGGCTAGGCTTGACGCAAGGCGTTGCCTACAAGGTATGCCTCGGCGGTTAGTCAAGATTGCCTACAAAAAATATGCTGGTTACCAGCTAGATAGTAAAGACCGTAAATATCTTTGTAAGTGGCTAAAAACAGCACAAAAACCGCTATTTTAAGGTAACAAATTAAGGCTTTTGAGAGGTGATAGTAGTGGAAGCACCGTTGAGCCAGCGGGTTGCGGTCAACGGTCAACTTACTACTAGGCAAAGCCGATAGCCTTGCCCACTATCGGATAGCCCAAAGGGGGGTTGTTTTTGGAACAACTGAATATAGAGGGCAAGCGTTCAGGCGATGGCTTTGTAGCTCATAGAGCTATGCTGGTAAATGCCTTGTCAAGGACACTAGCCGACAGGCTAATGATGATGGACTTGACCATAGGGCGTAAAGGCTTACTCGGATACCTCAAGGCTGTAGGCGGTAGTAATGTTGTTAAAGTAATACCGTCTAACGGTAATGCCAGCGAGGTGCGGGTTACCGATAAAAGGCTAAAGGTTATCTGTGGAGCTAATACCAGTTACCTAGCCGACAACGAATGGATTGGCGATAAAACGCCTCTTACCTTTGCTGAAGTTAGGGTAAGTCCGTCTAATTCCGTCAAGCCTAATGTGGGAGCTAGTGAGCTAGCCGAAGCACTAAACCGAGTTTTACCCTTTACCAGTAAAGATGACGCTAGACCAGTTTTAGCCTGTGTCAACTTTGTGGCAAAAGACGGTAAATTGACTTTGGTTAGTGCCGATGGTTATAGGCTAGCAGTCATTAGCCTTGACTATGATGGAGAGGGGCAAGCCTTAATAAACCGTGATGACCTTAAGGGTATGGTAAATGCTCTTAAGCGGGCAAAGCGGGCTAGGGTTAGTTTTGAGGCTGGCGGTGATACCATTGGCGGTTATAGCCTAATTATAGATACCGAGCTAATCCGCTATAAGTGGCAAGGCGTCAATGGTGATTATCCCGACTATGAGAAGCTAATCCCTACCGAGTTTAACACCGTAGCCCACTTTGATGCGGTAGAGGCAATCAAGGCGGTTAATTCGCTCAAAGCTCTATCCGACAATCCCAAAGACTATCCCATAGACTTGATTATTGCTGATGGTATGGTAGTTATGGCTAATCCCGATGATAAGGGGCAAGCCGATATTGTAGCCGATACCAGTGGTCAAGGCAAGGTGAGGGTAGACGGGGGTTATCTGGCTAGTGTGCTTAAAGCCTGCGGGGGTATGGTAGATTTTAGCCTTACCAATGCCTATTCTCCGACCCTGTTTAGCCAAAACGGTTATCAAGTGGTGGTTATGCCAATGCTAACCAATGAGGCGACAGCAGAGGCAAAAATTTTTTTCTCATCTTTGTCTCCTTTTGCTTGAGGCTCAAATGGGAATTGTGCAAACCACAGATATAGAACTGGATGAGCACAAGCAATTCTTAGCGGAGCAGGGAATGGAGTTCATCAAATTCTCACCGGGCAGCCGATACCAGGGGGGCCATCACTGATGATGTAATCAAGCCCGTCTCCTTCAGCTATCTGCTTGGCATGCTGTCTGACCAGTGCCACCAGCTTACCGGAATTCTCCTGGGCTATTCCTAACCGGGCGTGAACCAAATGACCATATTTAGTGTCAGAGATAAACCAGTGTCCGGACAGGCTTTCCTTCATAGTGATAGCCTCAACAGGGCATATATGTGAGCAGAAGCCGCAGCCCTCACAGGAGATAGGGTCAACCTTAAAATCATCAATGGCGTCAAAGCGGCACACATCCTGGCATAGGCCACACTGGGTGCACTTTTCCTCATCAATAAAGGCAACCTGCCCGCTCCAGAATTCGTGCTTTTGCTGAATAGACAGATGGAGGAGAAGATAAAGGTCAGCGGCATCTACATCGCAGTCAGCGAGCACTTTGCCTTGAGCTACAGCAGCAAAGGAACCCACTATGCTGGTCTTGCCGGTTCCTCCTTTACCGCTCAGTACCACTATTTCTTTCATTTACTATCTCCCTAATCTTGTCAAAAAGCCCCAAGAAATTGTCCTTCCATTGGGGCATGCCCTCGACCAAGGTTACTCCTTTGGAATAGAAACTGGCAATCTCAGTATTCAGAGGAATAGTAAGTGGGATTGGTATATTCTCTTTTTGGCAGTATTCCTCTACCTTCCCATCTCCTACCCCGGCACGGTTGAGGACTATTCCGCAGGGTATATTAAGCTGTCTCACTGTCTCTATTGCCAAAATAAGGTCATTAAGCCCAAAGGGTGTGGGTTCGGTTACCAGGAGGCAAAAATCGCTATCCTTAACTGCTTCTACTACCGGGCAGGATGTCCCCGGAGAAACATCGATGATAACTGTGCCTTCATGGCTAGCATGTTCTTTCACCTGTCTGATAATAGGTGGTGCCATAGCCTTGCCAATGGCCAGCTTGCCATGAATAAAGTCCACGCCATCTGCATATCCCATCTCTATTACCCCGATTTCATTTGCTGTCTCGGAAATAGCCTTTTCCGGGCAGAGATAACTACAGGCGCCACAGCCATGGCAGAGCTCAGGAAAGACGAGCACCTTCTGCTTCATTACAGCAATGGCATTATAGGCGCAGACCTCAGCGCACTTGCCGCAGTAAGTACACTTTTCTTCATCTACTTTAGGAATCGGGATAGAAACTGCTTCGCTGTGGGTAAAGGCCGGCTTCAAGAAAACGTGGTCATTGGGTTCCTCTACATCGCAATCAAGAAGCTGCATATTGTCTCTTTCCTTCAAGGAAAGGGCAAGACTGGTAGCTACCAGGGTCTTGCCCGTTCCGCCTTTACCACTGGCAATGGATATTATCATCTCATCCTCTCACCACCTTTGCCCCACACTTAGGGCAGTTCAAGTTATAGCAAGGTGTCCCTACCTGATGTGGTAACCTCGCTCCACAACTAGGGCAGATACAACCCCCACCGGGACCGGCCCCAGTTAGGTTGCCTCCCATCCTCCCAGCACTCCCTCCACCTCTACCACTTCACGGACCACCCCCGGGAGGTCCAGTTCCGTTTCCTCTAGGCGTAGCTACACCTCCAATAAATATATTAGCTTTCTTATTTGCCTTTCTTTTCCAGCTCTTCAATGGAGCGCTGAATTTCAGATAATTGCTGTGCCAGCGCCTGTGATTGAGCTTTGAGTGTTTCAAGTTCCTGCTCCGGGCTCACTGGCTGTGGTGCTGGACTAACTGGGGACACCATTGCAGCCCCCATGCCTCCACCCATTCCCATGCCTCGGCCCATACCTCTACCCATGCCCATACCTCTACCCATGCCACGACCCATTCCCATACCTCGCCCCATCCCTCCTCCACCCATGCCAAAGCCTGTACCAGCCGCCATACCGGGAGTAGCACCCATGCCGAAATGAGCATCTACAGTGGGTTGCGAAGTAGCTTGAAACTGTCCTGATTTGTAGGCTTGAACGGCGTCTCGTACTTTCCCTGAGACCCCACTTATTAGTTGGAGCCCTGCAGCAGACAGTACCTGGTAGGCGTTAGGGCCGAAGTTACCGGTGAGGACTGCTTCTACTTCTTTACTGGCAATCATCTGACCAGCGGCAATTCCTGCCCCACCGGCAGCCATGGCACCGGAGTTTTCCAGAGCTTCAAATTCCATTGTCTCTGGGTCGACAATGATAAAGTATTGACATCGACCGAAACGAGGGTCTACCTCAGCATCCAGAGTTGGACCCGTAGCCGAAATAGCAATTCTCATGATTTACTCCTTGTAGCCGTTCATCAGTCTAGGCAGTGTTTAACTCTCACTTCCCAGTTGTTGAATCCTGGCCTCTATTTGCTCCAGTTGTCCTCTCATGCCTTGAGCCCGGTTCTTAAGGAAATCAAGCTCCTGCTCACGAGTCATCTGAGGAGCAAAGGGTGTCGCCCCAGGAGCACTTGTTGGCACTCCATAAAAGGGGTAGGATGCTCCTGCCCAACCATAAGATGGGTAACCATATCCTATCCTCGGAGGGGCACCATAGCCACCGAGAGTTGCTCCTATTCCCCAAGGGCTACAAAATCCTCTGCCACCACCTGTCATCGGCCCCATTCCCCGAGGGCCCGTGCCATCAAATCCTGGCATAACTCACCTCCTTATTAGATTGGTCTTTTACTTTTCACTCTCCAAGTCGCGCATTCTAGTATCAATCTGCTCCAGTTGCCCCTTTATTGCTTCAGCCTGGTTCTTAAGGAAATCAAGCTCTTGTTTCGGGGTTACCTGCGGGGCGAAGGGAGCGCTACCAAAAGTGGGTGATACTGCTGCATAGGGAGGATATGAGCCCTGACTGACACCAAATCCCGGACTAGCTGGATACGGAGCCTGTTGGTATGGCCCAGCACCAAATCCAGGACCAGCAGCATAGGGAGCCGGTTGATATGGCCCAGCCATAGGTACTCCCGCAGCTCCACTGAGGAAGTAAGCGCCTCGTGGCAATCCTCCTCTACCTAGACCGATGTAAGGCCAAGGAGGAGAGCTACCGCGGAAGCCGAAGCCCATACCCCCTCTAAATCCGAATCCTCCACCTCTGCCTCTACCAAATCCATTAGGCATATTTCACCTCCTATTTCTTAAGTTCTTCCAGTCTGCTCCTGATGCTGCCTAATTCACTTTCCAGCATCCGAGCCTGGTCTTCCAGCATGGCTATTTCTTGCTCCTTGGGTATGCGTGCCCACGGCGAGCCATAAGGTGTTGCTCCCCAGTATCCAGGCCACCCCCAAGGACGCTGGTATCCATACCATGGCCACATGTCTTTCACCTCCTTCAAAAATTTAGTTTGCGGTTCTACCACGGGTACCAATAGGGTGCAAACCAGCCCCAGCCAAACCCACGCCCCCTACCACGACCCCAGCCGCGCCCCCAGCCTCCTCTCCAGCCACCCCACCATGGCCACATCGGATAGGGGGCGCCGGCGTAAGGATAAGCATAGGGCGATGCATAGGCCCAGCCAGGAGGTCCCATTCCAAACGGCATATCGCTCACCTCCTTTGGGTTACTTTTTGTTCTCTTTACTATTGGTCATGTTACCTGACAGCCGCTGCTGGCAATCAGGGCAATAGCCAACTAAGCGCACCTCAGCATCAGTGACCTTAAACCCTTCCTCTCTACTGATTCTGGATTTAAGTCTCGCTGCTGATGGATACTTAAACTCAAATATTCGACCACAGCTCAGGCACACTAGGTGATGATGCTTAGTCCGGGGCATGGCTTCGTAACACCGGCGCATGCCATCGAATTGATGCTCTTCTATTAGCCCCAATTCCTTGAATAGTTGCAGGCTGCGGTATACTGTGGACAGACTGATACTGCGCAACTTCTGACGAGCCTGCCGGTAGATTTCATCGGCGTCAAGGTGCCCTTCAGCCTGCTGAATAATCTCCAAGAGAAGCTGACGTTGCTCGGTAATACGCTTGGTTAATTTTCTATCTATGTCGCTCAGTCCCTTCATTACTTACCTACCGTGCCAAAAGCTTGTCCTGTCTCACAACTCCATACTCTTCTGCTCGCGATTTTCAGCTAGAGCCTCTGATTCCCATCTAGCCACTTGCGCTTCGCTAGTCAGCAAGGTTAGTGCCCTAGCTAACTTGCCCCTAATCACCCTTTGCACGTCAATAACATCACTCGAAGAAGCGTTATCCGAAAGTGTCATGCTCTTTAATAGCACTTGATAGGCACTCACTAGACTGCCGACTACATCCTTAGAGAATACCAGCAGTTCCTCCCAGGAGGAATGAAGACCCTTGGTTCTCATCTCCCTAGCTACTCGTTCATTCTCCTCGTGTCATCACACTTCCTTTCCATTCTTACCTTTTGAGCCTTTTTACCAGCGACGTCCCCCTCCATGGCCTCTTCCTCGACCATCTCTGCCCCAGCCCGGTCCCCAGGGCCAGAGAGCCATAATACCCGGTGTGTTACACGTGGGGCAAAATCGTGGAGGCGAGTTTATCATCGTTTCAAACGGCACATCCCATTCATGACCGTTATTACACCGGAAACGCCGCACTGCCATCTCAAAGTTGCCACCCTCAATCCTTATCGCCTTACCACTAAGCAGAGCATCAGCCATTTTCTGCCGAGCCGAACCTAGTACTCGCGAGAAAGTGGTCCGGGAAATATTCATCCTTTGGGCACATTCCTCCTGCTCCAACCCCTCCAGACCCTTGAGGCGAATCGCTTCTGCCTCCTCAACAGAAAGGCGTATTTCTTGCAAATTAGCCAAGGGTACGCCAGTAGGCTTGAAGTAGGTAATTTGTGGTATAAAATCTACCCGCCGCCATAGCGGTTGTCTACCCATAACTCTTTAGTCTCCCTCACTCCATATTGTGTGCTTATGTCCGCTAATTTAGCGTCATAACGAGCAATATTATGCACTTATGACCATAATCACTATAACTCATTGTGCTATGAGTTGTCAAGTCCGGGTAAGAGCGGAGCCCTATATGGTCAGAGGGCAATGTTGGTAAACATACTTCTGTACCAGCTTTTGCAAGGGGGGTCCTTTTAGGGTATAATATCCATGGTGGTTTCAGTTCAGGTTCTCACATACTTAGTTAAACTAGTTCAGATTTACCCGGGTATTGGGTGACCACAGCTCTAACCAACTATTTAGAAGAGAGGAGGTCATCCAATGAGTTTTCAGGATAAGTCACTTCAGTGTTCCGACTGTGGGGCAATCTTCACCTTCACTGCCGAGGAACAAGAGTTTTTCCAATCTAAAGGCTATACTAACGAGCCTAAGCGCTGTCCGTCATGCCGCCAAGCAAGGAAGGCAGAGCGCTACGGAAGTAGTGGTAACTACGGTTACAGGTCCCAGCGGCGGATGTTTCCCGCCATATGCGCCGAATGCGGCAAAGAATGCGAAGTACCCTTCGAGCCCCGCGAAGGTAGACCGGTTTACTGTAGCGATTGCTACCGTAAAATCAGACTGAGCAGGTAATGCTGGGGTTTGACCTCGGACATGCATGGGCTGAGGATAATTGGCCCGTGTATGTCCCTAGAAAATGTTGGTGTCTTACGTCCCAGCTCACATCCGTAAAACAGAGGGCGTTGGTCTAAATGCGCTATGCTTTCATAGGAGGAAGGGAAAATAGGAATGTTTTATCATAGTGCTTACCATGAGGTTGGTCCCTTCCGACCACCTAGTGAAGGCGGAATTCATTCTTTATTGGTTGGAGCCACCTGAAACTGTCCCTGGAATAGATGTAAATTTTGTAGTATGTATAAAGCCACCAAGTTTGAACTTAGAGCAGTGGAAGAAATTAAAAGAGATATCGAAGCGGTGAGGAGAATTGCCGACGGAATAAAGGAAACCTCCTGGAAAGTTGGAGCTGGGGGGAAAATAACCAGAGAAGTAGCTTCGACTGGGATTCAAATCTTTGGTAAGACTTCGAGCTTGGTCAATGTATTGGAGTGGCTACTTTCAGGAGCAAAAACAGCATTTTTACAAGATTCCAACACTCTGATTATGAGAACCCCAGAATTGATTGAAGTAATTAGATGCCTAAAACAAACCTTTCCTCCCATTGAAAGAATTACTTCTTACGGAAGATCAAAAACTGCAGCAAAGAAAACTTCAGAAGAGCTTAAAGATCTTAGAAAAGCTGGCTTAACCAGGCTTCATATTGGGCTAGAAAGCGGAGATGACCAAATTTTAAAAGAAGTGGATAAAGGAGTAACAGCAGAGGGACATATTACAGGGGGTAGAAAAGTTATTGCTGCCGATATAGAATTATCAGAATACGTGATGCCCGGACTAGGGGGTCAAGCTAAATGGATTCAGCATGCCAGAAATACTGCTAAGGTCCTTAATGAAATTAATCCTCACTTTGTGAGAATGAGACCATTTGTACCTCGTTCCGGTACCCCATTATTTGAAGACTATCAGCAAGGCCGGTTTGCATTAACTTCCCCCCATCAGCGTAATGGTCGAAAATCTAGAAATTACTGGAAGATTATGTTTTGACCATAATGGCAATACTCAAATTAAGAGATACGGTTGGTTATTTAAGCTGGATTACGAGGGATATAAATTCCTAGAACAAAAGCAAGAAGTTTTAGATCTGATTGAAAAGGGTTTGAAAATAGATGAATCCCAATACGTTTGGCCGGAGGATTTAATTTTAACCCCTACTTTTTAGGAAGGCTGTCAAAGGCGGCCTTTCCCTTTTTTAACTATCGGGTTCACCGTTCCTTTCCTGGCGGAAGCGGTGAGTATCCTTCTTTTCTAAAATCAAGATAAGGAGCAAAATTATTTATGTTCAAGGATTTATACAGAGATTAAGGCTCGATATGAGAAGAGATATACCCAAGGAAAAGTATAACCTAAGGAGAAAACTGGTTCGAGATACATTGGTTGAGTGGGCTATCCCTGAAAAGCTGATTGGGAGAATTATTAGCTCACCTCATAAGCTTGGTGACTTAGAAAAGATTATTCAAGCCACTGAAAAAAGGAAACCTGAACATCCTGGAAAGTACTTCCTGAGAGGTCTTAATCATTACAGACAAAAACATGGGAAATCTCTGATAACAAATACAAAAGGGATGCTCAAGGAAGAAGATTAAGCCTTGAAAACATTCTAAGCCAGATGACAGAAGAGCCATTTACAAAGTCTGGAGTTCCTCAGTGGTCTGGAGGGCAATCAAGGCGGTCTTACATATCCCTTCCATAGTGCTGGAGAAGTTGGGCCGGGGGCCATATTGGGCAAAAATGGTGCCCGGACCCTTATGGAATTTTAAGTCATCAACATTGATAAGCTCCTGGCCTAACATGATATCAATACGCCATCCTTTCTCGGCCAGCATTTCTACCAGCTGCCAGGCGTGAGGCAAATCCGCGGTGTCCTCTAGACTGGACAGTGTGCCCCCGAAGTTTTTGTAAACCAGCTTCAGGAGCTTATCTTCCGACAAATTCAAGAGATTCTCCCCAATAATGTCATCATAATCCTCCTTTATTCTTAATCATCTTGGTTCTCAAATTCCAATCCTTTCCCGCTCAACTCCAACATCTGAGGTTTGACCCGTGACATCCATTACCTTGCTTAATGTTGCCCCCCTTCCTTAAGGCAATGACTGCTGTATTAAATCAGCTTTCTCCTATCCAGAACCCAGAGTATGCCTGGGACTCTGAGATCCAACTCTGTATCCTTGGGAAGATTGAGCAGAAAATCATCCAGTCTCTCTACCGGGAATTTTAAGACCTCAATTTCTTCCGTGATTTCTTTACTTTCGTTTCCTACAAACTCAGCTTCAGGAGCGAAAAAATGGGTGGCTCTGGTAGGGGTTAAAGCTGGACAAAGTGGCGTTGGAATAATGGGAATGAGTTTTTCTGCTTTATATCCAGTTTCCTCCAAAAGTTCTCTTCTGGCAACTTCTTCTTCACTCTCTCCTTCTCTGTCACTAAGGCCAGCAGGAAATTGGATGACAAAGGCTTCCAGAGGTGCCCTCCAGTGCCTTTCCAGAATCAGTTCTCTTTCTTTGGTTAAAGCAACAATCACTACGGCTCCTTTATTGTAAATGTTTTTCCTTTCTACCGTTTCCCAAATGCCCTCTTCTCCCTCGCCTG
>Ga0315549_1000855_pt1 | contig 34579 bp, 29 predicted proteins | sample SalMarSW160200MG_FD_203101 | JGI IMG/M metagenome (GOLD analysis project Ga0315549, IMG submission 203101) | Salt marsh sediment microbial communities from the Plum Island Ecosystem LTER, Massachusetts, United States - Salt Marsh Sediment SW1601-200 ... | reverse complement strand
TTAAGTTAAGGAGTATGAAATTGCGCTGGCAATAGCTGCTCCCTTGACTCCAATCTTTGGAATCAGGAGAAGATTAAGTGATATATTTATAATCAGAATCACAAAATTCACGAAAGTGTTTACCTCTGGTTTACCCGTGCCCCTGAAGTAGGTTGAGAGCGTCTTCACAGGCGAGAACAATAAAATCCCAGGAAGTAGAAAATAAACAATCTTGATCGATGGTATGAAGCTATCACCGAATAAAATCGGAATTAACCAATGGACTAATCCACACAGCAAAACGCTGAATAAGAAAGAGAACCAGAACACAATCCTCGAAGTTCTAAGAACAAGGTATTTTGAAGCATTCTTCCCAAGAGAGGAAATCATAGGGAAAAGCGGGAAGGCAACGGATTGTGAGACAAACCATATAATCTCAGATACTACGACTGCTACTGTGTAAAAACAAAGGGAATAGCAAAAAGTGTTAAGTATAAGTGCCGTGGCTTAAAGTCCGGGTATTGTCCGGCAAGAAATTGATAAACCTTGTCAAAGGAGAAGAAGTAAATAAAGAATATAACTAAGAGAATCCAGGAAGCCACGTAAAAAGAATTATTAAGAATCTGATCGAGTGGATACTTCTTGCTCCCGGTTAAATAAACGTTGGAATATTCAATTCCCAGATTCAAAAGTGCATATGTCATTGTGGGAACAAAAACCAGTGCAGCTCACATCCCCTTGCCGGCTGGGCCCAGAATCCTTGCGATAAGTACATTAATAGCAATGGAAAAAAGAAAGTTAATTATCCTTGCAGAGAAGGTTGACATACTTTTTTAACAAGGCTCATTATTAACCCTTTAGCAATTCTACTGGTAAAATGTAAGGAGTCAAGGTTTTCAAAAAATACATTCTGATAGTTAAACAAAATTTTATCTGTATTGACTTTTGAATTTTTTCTGATTATCATAAAAATACACAGATGAAATGAATGTAAAAACCGAAGACAAAATTATTGGCTTTTCTATTATTCTTGGTTTACTTTATTGGATAGTTGACGCTGTCCTTAATTACTACTATCTATACTATAACGGGACCCTGGTGGAGATGCTTATTCTTAATGTGCCTATCAATATTCTCTATTTACGCTCTTTCGTTGTTATGCTCTTTGTTCTGTCAGGAATCCTATTCGTAAGGATTATAAAGAAGCACGAGCAGGTTGAGAAGATACAATTAGTATTATTCAAAATAGCTTACGCAGTAAATACTACTGAAAATCTGAATGAACTATTTAAAGCCATTCACAATCATCTTGGTGAAGTTGTGGATACCACTAATTTTTATATCGCACTATATGATAAAGAGCGCAACTTTATCACACTTCCCTATTTTGTAGATGAAAAAGATGAAATTTCAGAATTCCCGGCAGGAAAAACATTAACCTCTTATGTAATAAGGAATGATAAGCCGCTTCTTGCTACTAAAGAAGTTATTGAGACATTAAGAAAAACAGGAGAAGTAGAAACACCAGTTTCTCCACCAATAGAAGGAGGTCTTACTCCTGCAAAGGTCTGGCTCGGTGTCCCTTTAAAAATTGGAAATGAGGTTATAGGGGCTATGGCAGTCCAAAGTTACACGGATGCGTCTCTTTATACTGAAAATGATTTTGAAATCCTAAAATTGGTATCTCAGCAGCTTGCTATCGCAATAAAACGAAAGCAGACAACAGAGGCGGTGAGAACCTCCGAAAAAGAGAAGGCGATTATACTCGATTCCCTTTCCGAACTTGTAACCTACCAGGATAAGGATTTCAAAATAGGATGGGCAAACAATGCCGCTGCTAAATCAGTTGGTATGAGTCCAGAAGATCTGATAGGACGGCATTGTTATGAAATATGGCAAAATAGAAATGAACCTTGTGAAGGCTGCCCTCTTATGAAAGTGCTTAAGACTGGGAAGTTTGAACAAGGGGAAATAACCACTCCTGATGGAAGGAAATGGTTGATAAGAGGCAATCCTGTTAAAGATGAGAACGGTGAAGTTATTGGTTTTGTCGAATCAATCTTAAATATCACTGAGAGTAAACGTCTCGAAGAGCGATTAATACAATCTCAGAAGATGGAAACCGTGGGACGTTTAGCCGGTGGTATAGCCCACGACTTTAATAATTTACTTACTGCTATCACCGGTTATGCAAATTTCGTTAAGGATGCATTGCTTCCTCTGGACCCAAAGCGTGAAGACATAAAGCAAATTCTAAAGGCTGCTGACCGAGCCACAACACTTACAGATCGTCTCCTTGCCTTTTCCCGGCGTAAGCCAATCAAACCAAAGGTAATAAACCTAAATGATCTTGTCTTTGAAATCGATAAGATGCTTCGCCATATAATAACAGAGGATATTGAACTGATTATTATACCAGGTGAAGGCCTGGGGTCAGTAAGGGTTGATCCAGCCTTGGTTGAGCAAGTCATAGTAAATTTGGTTGTCAATGCAAGAGATGCTATGCAAGAAGGAGGGAGACTAACCATAAAAACTGAAAATTTTACAATTGATGAAGACTTCGTTCATGATCATATAGACAGTAAGATAGGCGATTGTGTTATGATTTCGGTTCATGACACCGGCTTTGGGATGCCAAAGGAGGTGGTAGAGCATGTTTTTGAGCCTTTCTTTACCACGAAAGAGGAAGGGCAAGGGACAGGATTAGGTCTTTCAACTGTTTACGGGATAATTAAACAGCACAATGGATACATTACAGTAGAGAGCATGCCAGGAGAGGGCACTATTGTAGATATCTATTTACCGCGAGTGTACGAGGAAGCTGAGAAAGTTTCTCGGAAAGAGAAGGATGAAACATTACCGGAGGGTAATGAGACAATTTTAATTGTTGAAGATGATGAATTGGTTAGGAGCTTTGGACTACGGATTCTAAAGAGGTTAGGCTATAATGTAATTGAGGCATCTGACGGTGTGGAAGCCATGAAGCTTGCCAACGAGTATGAAGATGAAATTCATCTTCTTCTAACTGACCTCGTGATGCCAAAGATAAGCGGAAAAGAACTAGCCAAACGCTTAAAAGAGGAACGCCCGAGCCTCAAAATCCTTTTTGTCTCAGGTTACTCAGAGGAAATCACAATGCAACGCGGAATACTTTCAGATGAAATAAACTTCTTGCAAAAACCCTTTGCTTCCTCAGCCTTAGCTCAGAAATTACGGGAAGTTCTGGGCTAAAACTGAAAACTTCGGTACCTTAGTTTCCTTTCTTCTTGACAAATGGCAAAAGTGTTCTAATATAACGTTATGATTCTCAATCTTCTTGTAGGTTTTGGTTTATTTGTGGGCACTTCTGTCCCGCAGGGTAAGACCGCATTAGATACACCATCAGGTATATCTATTGAATTCAATCATAGATACTTTGCGGACTTAGGTATAGCACTCTCGGATTACCGAAGGAGTAATTACGAGGTAAAAATGTATGGACTTGAAGTGGGAAAAGAATTCATTCTCTTAAATCACTTTGCTATTTTACCCAAAGCCGGGGCTCTCAGAATCTCACGTGAAAGGTCCAATCACCAGGAGACGGGTTTTTCCCCAGTTTTTTCTCTCCGTTTTCTATACCTATTCCCCAGTGAGGATCCACGATTCCAGATTGGCTTAACATTAAAGGAAATCTTTGATGAAGAGATTAGCACTGATTTTCTTGATATTGGGATTGGTTTTAGGCTGTAATAATCCTTTCTCTATTCGTATGAGTGCTGATTATTTCCCATTAGCACTCGGGAATAAATGGACATATCAAGTAAAAGGAGAAGCAACATCTCAAGCCAAGATAGAGGTTATATCCTATGATACCATTTATACAGTACTCATGCAGGGTGAAGAGGTATTGATGGACAGAAGGGAAGGGGAAGTGAACCTGTTAAATGAACTTACAACTACCTATCTCGGAGAAAGGATATCATTTGGGACAATTCGTGAATCTTACCTTAAATTACCATTTATTAAAAATGATTCTTGGGAACAACGATTTGAGCTTTCCACAATTTATACAGGTGATACGGTCTATAAAACACTTTTTATTTCGGTTGATTCGATAGATATTACAACTCTTACGGTTCCCTCTGGTAAATATAACGAGGTCTACTGCCTGCGAAGGATGGGGGTAGAGGATGATGATAGCACCATTTCCTATGAATGGTATGCTCCAAATATTGGGCTTGTAAGGAAAGAAATACCTGCGGATTCAGTCGTATGGGAACTTGAGGATTTCACTCTCCATGAAGAATAACAAAGAGGTAGTAAAGGAATTTGTCTATTACCTTCAGGCGGAAAGGGAATTATCCCCAAATACAGTGAGTGCTTATAGAAGAGACATCTTTTCCTTCCTCGAAGAAACGGTCAAGGGAATAAATGATGTTACAAGGGATAACATATTAAACTATTTATCCCTACTTCAATCCAGAGGCTACTCCACTGCATCAATTGCAAGGAAATTATCTTCTCTCCGAATGTTCTTCAGATTTTATATAGGCGAGGGACTGCTTCTGGAATCCCCTATGAGTAATATTGAATCCCCACGACTGAAAAAGAAACTGCCAACCGTCCTTTCCCCTTCCGATGTTGATAAGTTAATTGAAAGTGTCAATGGAACCTCAACTTTCTCCATCCGTGACAGAGCAATCCTGGAACTTATGTATGGAAGCGGCTTGCGCATCTCAGAAGTTTTGAATTTATATATTGAGGATTTATTCTTGAAAGAAGATTTCATTAGAGTTAAGGGAAAGGGCAGCAAGGAACGTATCGTCCCTTTAGGTTCTAAGGCAAAGAGTGCACTTATGAAGTACCTAACAACCGCAAGAACCGAACTTGATAAAAACTCATCCACACACCTATTCCTTACCAGAAACGGGAATAGACTATCCCGAACTGGGCTATGGAAAAACTTCCGCAAATATGCATTACGATCAGGAATAATGAAAAATATTACCCCCCATACACTGAGGCACTCCTTTGCAACTCATCTTTTAGAAAGAGGTGCCTCTCTAAGAACTGTTCAGCTTCTCCTTGGACATTCGGATATCTCCACAACTCAAGTTTACACTCATATTGATAGATCGTACCTGCGTAATGTAGTGTCTTTATACCACCCCAGAGGCTAATGATGTTATTCATAATAATCTTCTTGGGAGTATTCAATCCATCTATAGTAAGAGTAAAATATTCTGGAGGAGATTGGTATAATGACCCTGACATTATCCCCAATCTTGCAAAAGAAATAAATAAAAGGACAAAGGTCAACATAAAAGAACAGGAAAAAATTCTAACACTTGATGATCCTGAAATATTCGCCTACCCCTTTCTCTTCATCACAGGACATGGAAAGGTTAAACTCTCAAAAGAAGAGCAAGAGGCCCTACGCACATATCTGTGGAATGGTGGATTTGTCTATGCTGACGACGACTACGGAATGGATGAATATTTTAGAGGAGAAATTAAAAAAGTATTCCCCGAGCACCGTTTCATTCTGTTACCCTCAACTCATGAGATATACCATATCTTCTATGACTTCGAGGAAGGGTTACCTAAGATACACGAACACTATAAAGGCCCACCTATGGGATACGGCCTTTTCATAAAAGGAAAGCTATCTCTCTTCTACACTTATAACAGCAATGTATCTGATGGCTGGGCTTCCCCATCCATCCATAATGACCTTGAAGACATAAGGGAAAAAGCATTTCGTATGGGTATAAACATATACCTTTATGCTCTTACTCACTGATGGAAAAAAGTATTTATGATCACTTCCGCAGTTTCTTTCCAGTAGAGGAAGAGGAAAAACTGGTAAAAAAACTTATTAGTGAATGGCACAAGGATAAAAAGCGTATTCATATATATCACGAAGAACCTCCAGAGAAACCGATTTACCCTTTATGTGCTCCAATTGGAGTAATAGCAGGGGATTGGCCCGGTTTCTCAGAAGCCGTATTAGGAACAATTCATGAAAAGGGATGGAATCTAAATAACATATCAGGACTTTCAGAAGAAGTGGAAGGAAGCAAGTTGGGAATTATTATAGTGGTAATCAAGATCGAAAATGAAATAGCATTGAAAAAATTCCTGCTGGATAAAAAAGAAATTATAAAAAATATCCGTATAACTTCCATCGGCAGCCTTGCAAAAAGATTGCTCCTTTCCATAGAATCAAGGCGCCTTGAGATTTATTCACAGGTAGTTTATATAATCGGAAAGACCACAAAAAAGGGATATTTAAAAGCGCTTTTAGTGCCAGAGGGAGAAGTATTCAAGTTCTTTGCTTCTCGTTCTAAAGCTTATATATCGGAACGTTCTCCGAAAGACCTTGCTCTGCAAATTATTAATAATTATAGGATCCAGAAGGATGTTCTAAATAGTAAAGGAGAAATTCAGGTATATATAAAGAACATTAAGACTACAAAAGAAAATCTCACAGGGATATCTGTTGGAACTTACGAGAAAGATATGCTCCTGAAAGGAATTCTTGATTCCATCTCTTTCGTTCTTCCGTATATGAAAATCCTATATAACAAGGAATTTACCACCCAGGAAGGAGTACTGGTTGCCCGTATAGAGATAAGCGATGAAGAAGGAAACTCATATCCTCCTTCTGTACACGAAAGAATAAAAAGTGTCCTCAAAAGACAGCAAAGAAAAGCTCGCTCTGAGAGTGGCAAGGTTCTCTTAGAAACAAAAGGTGGTTTTGAACATTATCTTAGAGCAATAATCCCCCATCTCATCACGGAGTTCAAAAATTGCAGGGTCCCTCAGGTCTTCTTCTCCGTTATGGACTCTTCAGAATTCTTCCTTCTGTTAAAGATCATTATGGTCTCTGATAAAAAGGATAAGGTAAAGAAGGTAACAAGAATACTGGAAGGGTTCGACCGTGTTGATGGGCTCTCCCTACTTTCAACACATCCTCCAAAGATACACGGAAACGCAATAGTGAATATCTTCGATGTCAGAGGAGAGCTTGATAAATATGAGAGCAGTATGGATCTCTATGATGAGACCAAAGGAATCATAAAACAAGCAGTTGGAGAATTTCGTGATTTTGACGAGGGACTAAGAAAGACAGATACATTTAAGTTGAAATCCGTTCTTGAAAGCCTGCCCGCATCTCCAGAAAAGGAAGTCAAACTAATTTATTATGCCTTAGAAGATTTCTGGAGATTGAGTGCGTCTACCTCTGATATTGCTAAAGCCATCGAACTAACATACAATATCCTCCTAAAGCATAAAGGTGATGAGATTATAGCAGATTATATCGAACTTGTGGGAGGCACAGCCATAGTAATTGCTTCTCCAAAGAATAAATCAGTTATAGGGAAAATCTTTAATATTTATAAAGGTTGTGAAATCACTCTTTCCAGGATAGAAAGACCCACGGCTAACATTCTGGTCGCAATTATATCTAAAGATGGGAAACATTTATCCGAAGATAAATTTACTAAAACTCTTTCAAAGATAATCTCCTAATTGTTCTTAACATTCCTTTTTCTATCTGGTTTCCTCTCAGTTCTCACCCAGAACATCCTGATAAGAGAAATTTTCATGATATTCTATGGAAACGAATTGACCTATGGCCTTGTTGTGTCAGGCTGGCTTTTGGGTGTAGGACTCGGTTCTTTTATCGGAAGGAAATTATCAGATAGTCTACTCTATCTTGCATTTCTAACCCTTTCGATCATCCTTCCACTCTCAGTATTTCTAGTTAGATTATTACCTGCAATCCTTGATTATGGGCCTGGTGAGATAATGGGCCCAGTCCCCCTTTTACTGGAAACTTTCATTCTGCTTTTACCAGTGTATATGAACTTTGGTTTTATCTTCTCTCTCGGATTGAAGAAGTTCTCGAGTTTTATTGGAGGTGGTATAAAGGGTATAACGAGGCCCTATATTTTGGAGGCTATAGGTGACCTCACGGGTGGAATAGCTTTTTCATACCTCTTTGTAGCATTTATCTCCCCTATAAGGAATCTTTTCCTTGTCAGTGCACTTGCACTTATTCCTGTTATTATCCTAAAGGGTAGGAGATTTATCCCTCTCATGCTTATTTTTATTATGCTCTTCCTATCGCCCCTCTCTGAAAAGTTGATGAAGGTTGGATATAACAACCTCTACAGTGGCTTTTCGATTGAGCGACTCAAAGAGACGAAGTACGGCAGATATATTGAGATAAAAAGAGAAGGAGAAAATTCACTACTGTTCAATGGAGCTCTTTCTTGCACCTATCCAACTTATGGGTTATCTGAGATAATACACATCCCACTCCTCTTGAGTCCAGGGAAAGAGAATGACATTCTGTATCTGGGATTTCCTGATCCAGAAGCAGTAAAAGAATTACTCCGTTATAATTCCTGCACTGTAGTAGAAAATGATCCCTTTGCAAGTCAATTCTTAAAGGAAAATCTGGATGAAGAGTCTTTAGAAAAACTAAATTTGGTTCGCTCTGATCCCAGGATGTTTGTAGAGAGGAGTAAAAAGAAGTTTGATGCGATATTCTTAGAAGTTGGTGATCCCTTAAACCTCTCAACCAATAGATTCTACTCTCTGGAATTTGCTGATGAACTCTCAAAGATACTGGATGAAAATGGGATTTTAACCTTTTCAATCTCTTCCGGGGAGGATTATCTGAATAAAACTGCTCTGGATTATAACTCCCTCGTGTACTGGACCTTTAGCGAAGAATTTGAATATTATTTCCTAATTCCCGGATATAAACTAAGGTTCATCTTTTCTCAAACTCCCTTAAGATTTGAGAAAAATTCAATAATCGATGAAACCAATTCAATGAACTTAAAATTCCTTGATTTACACACTATAGAATCTTATCTCCCTGAAGACAGAATAGAGAGACTAAAAGGACAGTTAAACACCGATTTTATAGGGTTCAACAGGGATTCCCACCCAAGAACATTCCTACTCTCTTTGCTCCTCTGGATAGAAAAACACAGTAATCTCTCTGGAATATTTAAGAATATGTTGAATCTACCACCATATATTCTTTTATTCTTCCTTTTACTTCCTATTGCTTTCAGAGAAACCGGATTTCGTGTAGGCCTTATAGGCGCACTAGCCATGGGTGTTGGATACATTTGCATATTAACACTACAGATAATCTACGGAAATGTATATCATCTCGTGGGCCTTATTACCGGGCTATTCATGCTCGGAGTGGGATTGGGAACATACCTCTCTGAGAGAATGAGCTCAAGGCGCGAAATGAAATTAGCTTTCCTGATTTTTGGCTCAATCTACTTTATCATTCTATTAATCACTGTATTTGAAAAATCAATTCCTTGGACCCTTATTCTAATTCCTACACTTAATTGTATAGCAGGGATAGTGGTCGGCTGGGTATATCCTGTCGCAACGATGATTTTGGGGAAAGAGAGGAAAGCGGAAATCGCTGCACCTACCGTCTATGCCTACGACATGGTGGGGGGAGGAATTTCCGCTCTATTTCTGTCCCTTTTCTTCTTTCCAATCTTCGGAATTACCCCTACTATCCTTCTCTTTATTGGACTATGTATTGTATCGTATATAAGTCAATAATATTAGTTAGACAGTTAGTTGGTTAGTCCGTTTATATTTTTAAAGCAACTCAAATTTAATACAATAAAAATTTACCAAGCTCATTACATTTTCTCACTAACTAACCAACTAACCGACCAACTATATTATACTTGACAAATGGAATATCATCACATATTATCAATCGATGGAACTATTGAACAAATATAAGGGTGGTGCGAAAAAGGGCTATATTTCTAAATTAGACATAGAGGAAAAGCCCTTAGATTCATTCTTTGATTCCGCATACTTAAGGGAAAAATACCCACCCTTACCTTCACCCGCTGAAGTTGAACTCATGAGACATTTCATAAAACTTTCTCTTATGAATTATCATGTTGATAAAGGAATGTATCCACTTGGTTCCTGCACCATGAAATACAACCCTAAGATAAACGAAGATATAGCACGTCTTCCCGGATTCACTAATATCCATCCTGAGGCCCCAGAATCTACAATTCAGGGTGCTCTACAACTTATGTTTGAACTTGGAGAATTCTTAAAGGAAATTTCTGGGCTTGACGCCATAACTCTACAACCAAAGGCAGGTGCTCATGGAGAATTGACAGGCCTTTTGATTACTCGGGCATATTTCCGTTCTATAAGCGAAGAAAGGGGAATAGTTCTTATTCCAGATACCGCTCATGGGACCAATCCTGCATCGTCTGCGAGAGCGGGATTCAAAGTCAAAGAAGTCAAATCCAATAAGAATGGCATATTGGAACCCAAGTCATTAAGAGAATCTATGAGTGAGGATGTAGCCCTCCTTATGATAACAAACCCCAATACCTTGGGAATCTTTGAGTCACATATCAGAGAACTCGCTCATATCCTTCATGATCATGGGGCTTTACTGTATATGGATGGAGCAAATTTGAACGCCATTATGGGCAAGGCAAAAGCAAGTGACTTTGGTGTTGATATAATACATTTTAACCTACATAAAACCTTCTCAACACCTCATGGAGGTGGAGGACCCGGAAGCGGCCCAGTAGCTGTAACAGACAAGCTTTCTAGTTTCCTCCCCACTCCAACAATCGAATTCGATGATGAAAAATATTACTTCAACTGGACCCTTAAAAACTCCATAGGAAAAGTATCCAGTTTCTACGGCGCATTTTCGGTGATGGTTAAAGCATATATTTATATTCGACTACTTGGTGCAGATGGACTGGAAGAAGCAGCTTGTCAGGCAGTAATAAATTCTAACTATCTCCTAACAAAATTAAGAGAAATTTATAGGTTGCCCTATGGTAAGAATTGTATGCACGAATTCGTTCTATCAGCATCGGATTTCAAGGAACTCGGAATAAGAACTCTGGATATAGCAAAGAGACTATTAGATTATGGATATCACGCACCTACCATATATTTTCCTCTTATTGTCCCAGAAGCGTTAATGATTGAGCCTACAGAGACAGAATCAAAGGAATCACTGGACGGTTTCATCCAAGCTATGAAGAACATTGCAAAAGAAGCAAGGGATGAGCCAGACAAAGTAAAGCAAGCGCCTTCCAGTACCCATGTGGGTAGATTGGATGAAGTGAAGGCAAATAGGGAACTAAATGTTAGGTGGTAATGGAAATTTTATTAACAAAATAACAGCCCCAGATGATATTCCAGAAGAAAGAAGAGATGAGATATTTGGAAAGCTTGCACAGGAAGTTGTTGACAGAGGTCTTGTTGTGCCTGCAATAATGTTTTTAGAAACTATGAAACCCTTAAGTTTTTTAGGGAGTCAACTTATGGTAATGGCAAATCCTTTTGTACAAGCGCTTTTTGGTTCAAAAGAGTATTGGGAGGTAACAGTCCTATTGGAAAACAGAGAAAACGTTGAGTACCTAATTCAGGAACTAGAAAGGAGGAGTCATGGAGAAAGGTAGGGAGCTTTTAAGAATCTTAGCAACAGACTGCGGCAGCACAACAACTAAAGCAATCTTGATAGAAAAAAAGGGTGGTGAATATAGATTGGTAGTAAGAGGAGAAGCTCCTACAACAGTTGAAGCTCCTTTTGAGGACGTAACACGAGGAGCTCTAAACGCTGTAAGGGAAGTGGAAGAGTTGACAGGGAGAGAGTTACTGGACGGAGAAAAGTTAATCTATCCTGCAAAAGACAATCGAGGAATAGATATCTATGTTTCTACTTCAAGTGCAGGTGGGGGGTTGCAGATGATGGTTGCCGGTGTAGTTAAAGAGATGACCGCAGAAAGTGCAGCACGGGCAGCACTTGGCGCAGGAGCAATCGTCATGGATGTTATTGCCACCAATGATCGTAGGAAGCCGCATAAAAGAATAGAATTGATAAGAGACTTAAGACCTGATATGATCCTCTTATCTGGAGGAATCGACGGTGGAACTGTCTCACATGTGGTAGAATTAAGTGAGACGATCAAAGCTGCTGACCCAAAACCAAGATTCGGAACAGGTTATAAACTTCCTGTAATCTTTGCTGGAAATGTAGACGCAAGAGAAGCAGTGAAAGAAAGATTAGAAGATAAGACTGCTCTAAGCATTGTTGATAATTTAAGGCCGGTTCTTGAGAGGGAGAATTTAGGACCTGCAAGGGATGCGATACACGAATTGTTTATGGAACATGTAATGGCTCATGCACCTGGATATAAAAAATTAATGAAGTGGACTGATGTTCCCATTATGCCAACTCCAGGCGCTGTGGGTGCTTTAATCCAAACTATTGCCAAAAAACAAAATATCAATGTCATGGGAGTAGATATCGGAGGTGCAACCACTGATATATTCTCTGTTTTTAATGGTATTTTCAACAGAACAGTCTCTGCTAATCTTGGAATGAGTTATTCTGTATCCAATGTTCTAACAGAGGCAGGAATGGAAAATGTCCTTCGCTGGGTCCCATTTTCTCTTAGTAGAGATGCCCTTGGAAACCGGGTACGGAATAAAATGATAAGACCCACTACTGTCCCAATGTCCCTTATGGGGCTCAAACTTGAACAGGCTCTTGCAAGAGAGGCACTACGGCTTGCACTCGTGCAGCATAAAGAGATGGCTGTAGGACTTAAGGGGGTCCAGCAGGAAAGAACAATATCAGATGCATTCGAACAGGTTGCCACAGGTGTAACTCTTGTTAACATGATGGAACTGGATCTTATCGTCGGTTCAGGGGGAGCCCTCTCACACGCTCCCAGGAGAGTCCAGGCTGCTTTAATGCTCATAGATGCATTCCAGCCTGTAGGCATAACTAGACTGGCTGTCGATTCAATATTTATGATGCCTCACCTTGGCGTACTTTCAACGGTTCATGAAAAAGCAGCGACAGAAGTGTTTGATAAGGACTGTTTGATAAGACTCGGCACATGTATCGCACCGGTAGGAAACGCACCAGCGGGAAAAAAAGCATTAGAGTTAACAATAGGTGAGGAAATAATAACAATTAACTCGGGTGAGATGAAACTCATACCTCTTGCGGAAGACGAAAAGATTAGTGCAGTTATAAAGCCAAGTAAATATTTCGATATGGGTGAAGGTAGAGGTAGAGAAGTTGCAGCTAGTCTAAGGGGTGGTGTAGTGGGCATAATCTTAGATTGTAGAGGTAGACCTTTGGCATTACCCGAAAACGAAAAAGAAAGATTTGCGAAACTGAACAGATGGAATAGTGCTTTATCCATCTATCCTGATGCAAAGGAGGAATGATGGCACACGCATATACGCCAGGACTTAAGGTGACTACGAATATTAAATTAAGAAAGGAAAGAAGGCTACCATTAAAGGGTAATGTAGTGGTTAATATCGGGGACAAAGTGAGTGCAGAGACTATTGTCGCAAGGACAGAATTACCAGGGGATGTGGAAACGCTAAATCTCGCAGGAAAACTGGGAGTCATGCCCAGTGAACTTGCACAGTTCATGAAAAAGAAGGAGGGGGATCCGATCAAGAAAGGAGAGATAATTGCTGAATCTTCGGGTTTCTTTGGATTATTTAAGTCGCAAATCGAATCCCCGATAAAGGGCACATTGGAAACTATATCAGATATTACAGGGCAACTTATCCTGCGTGCTCCTCCAATGCCGGTAGAGATAGATGCTTATATGGATGGTAAAGTCGCAGATATAATTGAGAATGAAGGGGTGGTTGTGGAATCAAAAGTCACATTTGTGCAAGGTATTTTTGGAATTGGAGGTGAAGCGCGGGGCATAATACAGCCAATTGTCAATAACCCTAAGGAAGTTGTAGAAGCGGATCTCATTGATGAAAGTCACCGTGGTAAGGTTTTGATTGGTGGATCCTATGTAACAAAGGAAGCTCTCGAAAAAGCAGTCCGGGTAGGCGTCATTGGAATTGTTGTTGGAGGAATAGGTGATGCCGTCTTAAAGGAATTCCTTGGCTATGAAATAGGTGTGGCTATAACAGGAAATGAAAATAAAGGGATAACACTTATAGTCACAGAAGGGTTCGGAAAAATGAATATGTCTCCAGCTGCATTCAAACTTCTCAGTCAACATGAGGGGGATCGCGCTTCTATCAACGGGGCTACACAGATTCGAGCGGGTGTACTTCGTCCTGAAGTGGTTGTTCCACTCGAAGAAAGTTCGGAGATCCGTAAATCTAAAGATTATTCTAAAGGTTTAGAAAAAGGCGAATTAGTCCGTATAATTAGGGAACCTTACTTTGGAACTATAGGGAAAGTTGTGGAACTTCCACCTAATCTGGAAAATATTGAAACTGAATCCAGTGTCAGAATATTGAAGGTCAGAGTAGAAGATGGAAAAATCTTAACCATCCCACGGGCAAATATAGAAATCATTGAAGCATGAAGGAGCCAACATTGAATAATAGCCACAAAGGGGTCAATTCAATGAAAAATGAAGAATGCAAAATGTAAAGTGCAAAATGCCCTTCTTACCGCCAATTTTCAGACATAGATTAATACAGATATTGACTGATGAGAATAAAATTTTAGAATCTGTGCTTCTCAGTGTATATCAGTATCTAAATCATGGAGATGGGTGTATTTTTCATTGAAAACAAATCGACTGTCTATATAACAAAACAATAAATAAAGGAGGTAAGTATGGAGTTTTTGATTTTAGGGGGATTAATTCTCATAATGGATCTTCTAAAGAAATGGGAAGCGTTCAGCGCAATGGAAGAGTCACTTAAAGCTCTTATGGCTCTCAAAATCCCATTTGGAATTGTTATAATACTCACATGTATTGGATTCTGGGGAGTCCATGGCGCCGCCGGGACATTTCAGGGAATTATGGGTATTATTACCGGAGCATTCTTGATACTGGATCTCCTGAAATTAATACCCAAGACCGGTGAAGCAAAGAAGCAAATAGACACAGCAATGACGACAGTAGCAGTGCCCATTGGGGTTCTTGCTATCGTAGCTGGTATAATCGGACTATTCATGCCGGCTGCTTGAATGACGGAATTTAGAATTAAGAAGCTCTAACTATTATATCGCATACAAATGATGGAAGGTTAGATAAATCTTTAGGCATAATGCTTTATAAGTTTTATTTATCCTTTCTTCCTTTTTGGAGAGCGAGATGAATAAAATAAAAACAGAATTACAGGTAATTGTAAATCCTGTAGCAAATAGAGGAAAATCTAAACTCTTGTTTGAAGAGCTTACTTACCTTTTGGAGAAGCGCGGTATTCGTTACTCATGTCACATTACTGAATATCCGGGACATGCAACTCTACTCACAGATAAGATAACATACAAAAATGAAACAGAAATTCTTTTGATTGTTGGTGGCGACGGAACATACAACGAAGTTGAAAATGGATGTTTCGGAAGAAAAGTCAAACTTGGTCACATACCTGCAGGAAGCTGCAATGATTTCACAAGGGAGTTAGGTCTCTGGAAAGGACTTGACTCTTTTCTGGATTCCGTCGAAAGAGACAATACTATGCTTGTCGATGCCGGAAGAGTAAATAATAGAATTTTCTTAACCAATATTGGAGCCGGATTTGATGCACAGATAATACATGATATGAATGTGAGAAATCTAAAGGGTAATCTTGCATATGTCCGTATGGTATTCAAGAATCTATTCGGATTTAAATGCTTCCATGCCGAGCTCTCCTCCCTTGAAAAAAGCTTTGATTCCAGCCTTTTGATGCTAACTATAAACAATGCAACTACTTATGGTGGGGGGTTCAAGATTGCACCACTGGCAAATGTCCAGGATGGAATGCTGGATGTATGTTTGATATCATCTATCAATAAGGCCAAGTTTATCATCAATTTTCCTAAAGTATATTCTGGGAGTCATCTTGGTTTAGAAGAAGTTATCTACTGGAAGACCAAAAAATTAAAGAGTAACCTCGATAGAAAACTTCCTATCCAGGTTGATGGAGAATTATTACCTGATAGATTGGATAATTTTGATATCGAGATAATACCAGATGCATTCCGGGTATTTAGATTCTAAAATAGTCGAAAGTCTTGAGTCCTTAGTCTGTAGTCAAAAGATAAAATAAGGAGAATAAATGTTATTACTAATATTATCCGCAACAATCCAGGCATTCTTTAGCCCGGGTGGTGGTGTAAGGGACGCAATCATTAAGGAATTATCAAACGCAAAAGAACAAATAGATGTAGCAATGTATATTTTCACCGACAGGGAACTTTTACATGCACTCTTGGATGCAAGCAAAAGAGGTGTTAGAGTCAGAGTAGTCCTTGATGCGGAGAAAGCCATGGAGATAAAATATTCCAAGCATCACTTTCTGGAAGGTAAGAGAATGGAAGTGAGACTCGATAAAAGTCATCTTTCCCGTAAAGGGAAATATCAAGGGATTATGCATAATAAGTTTTCGATAATTGATGGAAAAGTTCTGATAACAGGTTCCTACAACTGGACTCATTCCGCAGAGGATTTAAATGATGAAAACATACTGATAATCAAAGAAGCGGAGGATGTTACAAAGCAATATAAAAAGGAATTTACAAAATTATGGAAACGCGCCTCCCCCTTTAAAAACCCTCCTATCCTCGATCCCTACAATAAATCCAAACTCAAAAAGAATATCGGAGAGTGGGTGATAATTATTGGCAGACCCAGCAACTGGAATATTTCCCGCTCGGGACATCTATTCGTAGATTTCGGAGAATCAAAAGATGATTTTACTTTTCTGCTCTGGAAGGAAGGTGTGAATAAGTTGAAAGAGAAAGGTTTTGACTTCGAACGCTTAGATAATTCAGTTGTGGAACTACGAGGTAAACTTATTCTCCACGAAAAATACGGACTTGAGATTGTCACAGATAACCCTGATGCCATTAAAATCCAATGATTGAACTTATAAAAAGCACCTATTCACTCATGGACTCATTAATTTCTTATGATAGGCCTTTTTAATTTTTATAAAAAGGATAGAGAAGAAAAAATAAAAAAATTAAAGAAATTTATTGAAGAAGAAACAGAGGTCACTCTGCTAAATCTGAAATCTTCGTTAGAGAGAATAGATGGAATCGTTCTATCCGGTTCTGAACTCCTAATAACCAAAGGTGAATATAAAGAGGAGTGGCTGGATTTGATTCAAAACAATAGTATCCCAGTCATTGGTATTTGCTTTGGATTTCAGTTAATTTGCCGCACTTTCGGCGCAGTCTTTTCCCATGGGGAGTTGATAAAGAAACCTATTGTGGTAAGAAAGTTGCGGGAGCATCCTCTACTCACTGGTGTTCCTGCTGTTTCAAATCTTCCCGAAAGTCACGAGGAATATGTAACAGCCATTATGGACCCGCTTATCCCACTTATGTCTTCAGATTTCTGCGTAGAGGCCATCGCACACGGGGATAGACCCATTTATGGAACTCAATTCCACTTCGAAAGATCTAAAGAATACGGAAATATTATACTAAATAACTTTTTAAATATTATTAAATACAACCGAATAAATCTCAACAAGTATGAATGAATTAATGTAAGGGATTAGGGATTGGGATTTAGGATTTAGTTATATATAAGATAGAATCTGTTATTTATTATCCAAATAATTAATTACTATACCCAAATCCTAGTCCCCAAATCCCAACCCCTAATATAGGCTTGACATTTCATACAATAGAATTAATTATTCATTAATATGTTATTACTGCTATTAGCGTTCGTTAACTTTAATCCACATAATGTGATGGAAGCAAGAAAGAAGCAGTTTGTGAACGCTGTTTCGGACATGGTAGTAATAGCCGATAATGACTCTATCACAGTCACCTATTTATGGAAGAGGGGATTGCGTTTCTACAGAATAAATGTGGAAAAAACAGGTGAAACTCCCTACTGTCTAATCTATGATTCGAAGAATCTATGGAAGATTATCAAAAAGAAGAAAAAGAAAGAACTTGTATCCTTCCTTGAGCGTGCCAACCTCTGGATTTATGACTGGTTATACTTTCTTCCCCATGATTTTGAGTGGAGGAGAGTAGAAGATGGACTGGCCCTTTTAAAGTATGACCATGATAACGCTCGGATCAGTCTCTGGGTAGATGATCTGGGAAGAATAAAAAAAGTTAAGATAGATTCAGAATTCAGGGAAATGGAGATAGAATACAAAGAATTCATGGACTTAAATGATTTCCCTTATTATCCAAAGAGATGGGTTGTAAGGTGTCAGGATGTGGAGAGAGAATTCAAAGTGGGGATAACCCGTGTCAATAAGGGTTTCTGTACTCCCTGCAATTTCAGAATTCCAAACTATTGAATGATGTAAAAACTTTTGTCTGTGAGGTGCATAAAAGAAAAAGGAATCTCTGGCTTCTTAAAAGGAGCCTTATTTCTTTTTCTTTATTCTTAGCTTTTTACATTTTCTGGATATGGTTCAACCTCTTTTTTTATATGACTACAATAGAATGGTGGATAATGCCCTTTTCCCTCATACTTGCCTTTATTCCTTTCTTGTATGGTAGGCCCACAATATCAGATACAACAGATTATCTTGAAAATACAAATACAAAACTAAAGGGACGACTTTATCTGATAATGGACCCTTTCCCTTCTATATTAGACTCAGAGAAATATAGAAAGCGGGCAATTCTGGAATGTTCATCCATATTAAAAAAGAGGAAAGTAGGTGAATTCGTTAATTTCAAGGTTGGACCTAAATATACTTTACCTCTCCCCATTCTCATACTCATACTCGTCGTATCAGGTTTTCGCCTAAATAGAGTTAATCCAAAACCTGTTCTTTCATACCTCGAGGACCCTACAGGGAAAGATAGTGCAACATTAATACTCGCAGAATGCCCATCACTAAGAAAACTATACCTTTTCTACAATAATACAGAAAAAAGAATGATACATCTGGGCGATGGCAGGTTCGCCATTTTAATAAAACCAGACCATTCGACGGATTTACGTGCTGGGTATAGAATATGGGCGAGCGAGAGTAAAAAACTCACTGTTGTTCCAGTCTTACGGGTCGAGGAACTGGATTTAGAATATCAATTCCCCGGTTATTTAGGTATTATGCCACTTTATGATACCATACTCCTATTGCAGGCTAAAATTCCCATTAGAGTTCTTTCAGGAACATTTGTAAACTTTTCAGGAAGAACGAATGAAGAATTAGGAGGTATCTACGGAGACCTCACTAAAGGAGAAACACAAGGAAGCCACTTCATTGGTAGTTTCACGGTAGGGGAAGACAAAGAATTAGAGGTTAAACTCAGCGATACACTATCATATAGCGAAAGCTACATTCATTTTATCTTGAGACCCATAATTGATGAACCACCTTCCATCGAATTTCTCTCACCAGGTGCTGAATATAAACTTGATGAAAGGATGGTAGTGCCGGTTAAACTCCGTGCGCGGGATGACTATGGCCTGTCTTCTTTGAAACTTCTCTGCGGTAAGGAGGAAAAGGATTTAGGGGACGCTATGGGCGTTAGATTTATTGAGGATTCAGTAAAGTTAGAGATAAGGAATCTGATGCCGGGCGAGACACTTAAGGTAAGAGCAGCTGCATACGATCTTGCAGGAAATAAAACGCTCACTTCACCTGTTAACATATTAATGCCGACGTTAAAGGAAATGTTCAGTGACTATCGCAAGTTCAGCGATACTTTATCAGTAATTGCAGAAGAACTGCAAAAGAGGGAAGAGGAATTAGCAGAAAAAATAGAAGAGTATCTTCTTAAATCAAAACTCAATCCTGAAACAAGATATGGAATAAAGGAAACACTAAAAAGACAAAAGGAACTTCTTGAAGACATAGAGAAAATGGCAGAACTTGCAAGAAAGATGGAGAACCCCCTAATTATGGAAGAGCTTTCGCGTATCAGTGAATTGCTGGATGAGCTTGGAGTTAAAGAACTCTATAAAAATTTAGAAAATATTGAAGAAAATCAGGATTACACAGTAAAGGGATTGGAGGATCTCAACATCACACAAGAAAAACTTATAGAGGCTCTTAAACTGGGGAGAAAAAGTCTTGAATCTCTTAAGGAATTAATGGAATTGAACGAATTTACGAAAAGAGCCGAAGACATATACCGAGAGCAAAACAAAATAGCAAAAGGAACGCCCAGTGATTCCCTTGCATCACTCGAGGAAGAACTAAAAGAGGAACTTCTTCGACTCTTAGAAAAGATGAAGACCTCGTCCAACGCAGAGATATTGGAAATAGCAGGAGAATTTGAAAAAACCGAGACACATCAGAAGATGTCCAAGTTAGCCGGTGAAATGCGTAAAGGAAGAATGAATGAGACTACGATAGAAGAAATTAAGAAGGCTCTCGAGAATCTATATAAAAGTCTTCAGAATGAGAGTGAAAATAGAATGGGAGAAAAGATAGGAGAGGTGCTACGGCAAAAAGCCTGGGAATTGGGATTTATACTAAGACAACATAATGATCTAATTGACAAAGAACCTGGAACTCTGAAGGGACTAACTGAACAGGGCCTATCGGAAGGAGTAACGCAAATAAATAGAGAATTAGAAATACTCTTCCTTAAGAGTTTCGCATTCACTCCCAGAGTGCTAAAAAACTTATCCGAAGTAAGTGTAAGAATGTCGGCATTGGGAGAAGAACTGTTAACTAAAAAGCCTCTTCTCTCTTCGATGACAAAAGTTAATGGGTTACTCATAGAATCTATAATTCAACTTTTCTCCTCACCTCCAAGAAGTGGGCAGGCAATGATGAATGCAATGAATGAGATAATTAGTAAGCAACAATCAATATCCGGAGGGTTACAGCAGATCATTCCAATACCAGGTAACAGACGAATGGATGCACTTAAGGAACTGAGCCGAAAACAAAGGAGTCTTGCAAAGAAACTAAGGGAACTGGGAGAAGCTCTTAACCCTATAGCGCGCGATATGGAAGAAATGGCAGAAAAAATGGAAAGGGGAGAACTTGACAAAAGAATTTTGAAGCGACAGATGAAGCTCCTTGACAGACTGCTTGAAGCAAGTAAGTCAATACGGAGAAAGGATATATCAAAGAAAAGACGTTCAAGACCGGGTATATTCGTCTCTCCTCCAAAGATAACTTTACCAGAAGACCTGGGAGAAGAGAAAAAAGCACTAAGGGAACTACTTGAAAAGCGAATGAAAGAACCCTATCCAAAAGCATATGAAAAAGAGATAGAGAGATATATAAGGAAACTCTTAGAATGATATATTTATTAATATTACTCTCAACCACACAGAGTGCTATAGATATAAAAGAGACACGACACCTTCAAATAGAGAAAAAACAGGAAAAAGTGATAAAACTCTTAAGGTTCGAGAAATACGAAGAGGCTTTATCTTTAACTGATGAACCTGGAATAAAGGGACGGATTAAGATATTGCAAGGAAAAATTTTTGAGGGCTTACTCGACATAGAGAAATCTGCGCTGAAAGGGAATGTGGGTTCCTGCACGCTATTCCTATTGTCAAAGATGGGAGTCGGAGGAAATGATTTAAAAGCAGTTGTTAGGTCTGAGTTGGGGTTTGATTCGACCTTAACCTTTATTTCTGCATATACTAAATATCTAATGACTTCGCCAGAGAGCTTGCTGGTTTCATTAAATGATTCTGATTCCCTTCTTAAACCATTCATTATCTTTCGAATTGCAGAAAAATTTTTAGATGAAGAACCTCTAAAATCAAAGGAATACCTGAAAAGATTACCCTCTGAATATCCAAAATCAATCCCGGCTATAATAGCAAGGGATTTAATTAGAGTGATTGAGGAAAAATTAGAAACTGATTAAGGTTGACGCTCTGTAGCTTTTCGTCACAAAAATCCATCTTACTGGAGGTGTCTCGTGTGTATGTATGTAATTTTTTCCATGACACACCTCCTTTAAAATCAATTAGTTCTTTACTATCCAAAAAATTAGCCCTGCATCCCATTAAGGAAACAGGGCAGACAAACACCACTTATCAACCTTGGCCAGCATCTAAAAATAAATAATTAATAATATGAATACTTGTTTGTCGCCTATTCAAATATTTTTTCGTTAAAAACTCGTTTCTAATGGAAGGTAGATGGTAAATGTAGAACCACTTCCTTCTTCTGTCTCCACATCAACCCATCCACCTAATTTCCTTAAGGAATCATATACAATATATAAACCAAGGCCAGTTCCACCCGATTTTTCCCTTGTAGTAAAGAAAGGCTCAAATATTCTACTCTTGATTACCTCGGGTATCCCTGATCCATTGTCAGTAATGGAAATAGTAACAAATTCATTCCTACTCAACACTGGAAGTTGACCCTCTGAATTATCAAATTTATCCAACTTTATCGAGATAAAACCCTCACCCTTTATAGCATCCCTCGCATTCATAATCAGGTTAAGTAGTATATTGTATAGAATATTTTCGTCTGCACTCACTTCTAAACCATTATCTGGGTAGGTTGCAGAGAGTGTTACTCTTTCCGGTAGAATCTTTTTTGAAAATTCCACTACCTCTGTTATAACTCTCTTTAAACTACACCTTCCCTCTTTTTCCTTAGTATTTCTTGTATGAGAGAGTAGATTCACGGAAAGGGACTTTACTCTTCTCGCTATATTCAATGCCGCTATGACCTCTTCTTGCGCCTTTCTGCCCTGGGTTTCCACTTTGGCAATTGAGAGGTACCCTATAATCCCAACTAAAAGATTATTGATTTCATGACACATACTTCCCAGGTTCTTCCCCATTGATGCCAACCTTTGAGATTCTATCATCTTTTTCTGCATTAATTCAATACGTGAAACATCCTTGGCCATTGATATACCATGAAGCCTATGAGAATTAGTTGAGAAAAGCACCGATGTCCACTCGCAGTCCCTTTCATTTCCTTCTTTTGTTGTTATTTTGTTCTTATGGAGAACTGTTAGGTCGTCCCCCTCTTTAAGGTCTTTTTCAAGGTTCGCCACTTCTTCCTTAAAGCTTACACCGATTATATCTTCAAGGTTCTTACCCAGAACTTCATTAACCTTCCATCCAAATTCAGCGGAAGCTTTCTGGTTCCAGTACATGATATTACCATCTTTATCCCAACCTAAAACAGGAATTGGAACCATATCCAGTATTCTATATACCCTCTCACTTAAGTTTATCACTTTCAACATAAAGGCACAGCCTGGAACAGACTGTGCCTTTTATCCTTTACATCCAGCCTTCGATTTCAAGGTGGGAGATTGCATGATGCGAAACGAAAACATAACGTTCCCGCTCCATAGGGGTCTGGATTCGAAGATAAAGTCCATCCTTATTCCTGTCTGATATCTCACCTTCGAATCGTGCCCCATCTACGGTCACCACCTTGACGAGACGCCTTGCTTTCTGTGTTACGAACGCCATAAAACCTCCTAATTAGCGGATCTCATCAATGCCACCACCACCACCATCGTTGGGTCCACCACGGATCTCATCAATGCCACCACCACCGCCATCGTTGGGTCCACCACGAAGCTCTTCTGTTCTATAATCGCCGTTCGTCTTATTAACAACACTATATGCATTATTCATAGGTTGGAGAAACCCTACAACGATAAACCATAGATTAAATATGAGCCACATATAGGCCTCCTTTTTATATCACAACTGTATAATTCCTCAATACGTATAATTACCTACAAAAATCAGGCCAAAAATGTAAGCTATTGACAATAAAGTGGTTAATATTTTGAGAAGGAATCTTAGTGAGACATAAATGTCACACTAATTTAGTTAGAATTTCGAAAACTATTGCTATTGAATAGGTTTGATGCGTGACATAAATGTCACATAGTGAGACACAGATGTCACACTTTCCTCCTTCTTATCTGAAATTTATTTAGCAGTCGGTGGAGATGTCTTCTGGATATATTTAGCTTCTCGGAAGCTTTTTTAACATTTCCATTTGTTCCATCCAGCGCCTGAATTATTACTTCTCTACTCCATTGAGATCTGACGCCCTTCCAGCTTAATGGTGCTTCTAACCCTTCTTCTTTAAGATTATCTGGAAGATCCCTTATTGTCATTAATCTCTCTTTACATCTAAGAACTCCTATCTCCACAGCATGTTTTAGTTCTCGTACATTCCCTGGCCATGGATACCTGGTAAGTATTTCCATTGCCTTCTCTGTGAATCCTTCTACCTTCTGATTTTTTTTCTTTGAAAAGATTTTGAGGTAATGTTTCGCAATAAGGGGTATATCCTCTCTTCTCTGCCTGAGAGGTGTAAGTTCGATGGTCACATGGTTTAAACGATAATAGAGATCGTCCCTGAATCCTTTAATTACAACGGCCTGCTCAAGGTCTTTGTTCGTTGCAGCTATTATTCTCAAATTAACCTTCCTCCATTCAGTATCTCCTACTCTCCGGATTTCCCCACGATCGGTAACATGTAGTAGACCTCCCTGAACGGAGAAAGGAGCATCTCCAATCTCGTCAAGGAACAGAGTTCCACCATTAGCCTTCTCGCACATTCCTTCTTTATCCTCATATGCTCCTGTAAAGGAGCCCTTCTTGTGACCGAATAATTCACTCTGGAGCAGAGTCTCAGTAAGGGAACTACAATCAACGGTTACAAAAGGATGGTTACTCCTCTTACTTAGTTTATGAATCGTGCGGGCGACAAGTTCCTTACCAGTTCCTGTCTCCCCGGTAATCAATATGTTCACCTCAAGAGGTGCTGTCTCCTGTATAATATCATATACTTCTTGCATCGGTTCAGATATTCCTATGATAGAATGGAATGAATCGCCCGATGCTGTCAGCTTTTTCAACTGGACATTCTCCTCCTTTAGGCTATAGAGGAGATCTCCCTTTGAGAATATTATCCCGAGGAGTCTAGCCATCGATTTCAGGAACTCTTTATCCCTGGGCAAAAATACATCCTTCGCTAAGGTCGAATCAAGATAAAGAACTCCATATATTTTATCCTCAGCAGTTATAGGAACACAGAGTATAGACCTTATCTGATTTCTGGTTACACTCTCCAGTTCCTTGAACCGTTTGTCCTGTTTTGCATCACCAGCAATAATTATCTCACCCTTTGCCGTCCGGTCAGTAATAGTAGAAGATATCCTTGTAGCGTCATTTAATGTGGATCTGTCGATATTATATGAAGATATAATAGTCCTGGCCTGATCTTTTTCTTTCAGAATTATAGCACCTCGTTCCGCCTTAAAAAAGTCAATCAAGATAGAAAGTGCCTTGTTGAACCGTTCCTCGGAATCTATCGAAGAGAGTAACCAGCTCACCTCTTCATAGATTCTAACATATCCACCCCTGCCGATTAAACTCACGGCACAATGAGAGAGAATTTCCCTTGTCTTCCTTAGAAGGGATTCTGCGTTTAGTTTTTCAAATACCTCCTCTGCCTTCCTTAGATGTTCCACTGCTTTCTCAACCTGATTCTCCTTATAATAGACCATACCCATATTCAAATGGGTTTTACCTGTATAAAACGGTAGCCCGATGGTATTGAATAATTCTAATGCTTTATCAAAAGAGGTTGGGTCTTCGCTTATCAATCCCCAGTAAGACAAAAGATTGGCGCTTTCATAATCTGATTTTATTCCACCCTGGTCATCCGCATATGGTCTTAGGAGTTTTACTGCCTCAGTTTTCCTATCCTGATGATAGAGGGATTCCGATAACCGACATGATAATTCTCTTTCTCTTCTTCGGTCTCCTTTAACTTCCTTTAAAACTTTTTTGAACAACGTCTCCGCTCTTTTCCAATCCTCCTTTTGTGATGATAAAATGGCTTCCAGTTCAAGTGTATCTTCGCCTTCCTCTTTTAATTCCTCAATTATCCTGCCCGACCCATCAAAATCTCCTTTATACATCCTGCTGTAAGCAATCTTTTCCTTAAGTGAAGGACTAATCTCACTATATCTCTCTTTTAATGCGTTTATTCTTTCCTCCAGCTTATCCCAGTAACCCATTCTTAGATATAAAACTGCGAGATCACTGAGGGTTCTCTCTTCACTCTTTTTCATCCTTGCTTCTTTAAATATTGATAATGCAGTTTCCATTTCACCTACAGCCTTCCTGTATTTATCCATCCGAAGTAGTGAAAAGCCCTTATTCATAAGATGAATACCCTCATTGTAACAATCCTTCTTATCCCTATCTATTGATAAACATTCATCAAAGTGCTCAATAGATTCTTCATATTCTTCTTTTTTCTGTTTGGCGAGACCTAAAAAGTTTAAAAAGCCTCTTTTATAAGGAATAGATAGACGTTGTTCCAAAACTTCCTTTGAAATGACCATAACTTTATCCGGTTCATCATTAAGATAAGCAATTTGAGCACGCAGATACTGTATCTCTTGATTTTTTTGAGCCTTATATTTCGATAAAAGTTTTGATGCATCATTTATTCTTCCTGTCTCAAGAAAGAGTCGTCCAAGTTCAACAATTGCCCTTCGCTTTATGAACCCCGTGGATTTAACAACTGAAAGTCTAAGATTCTTTTCTGCTTTGTCTTTCACACCAGTGCTTCTCTCATTCATCCCAACCTTTAAGAGAAAATGAGGATTATTGGGTTCATTTTTAAGTAGTTCGGTATATTTTTCCAGTGCATTGGTATATCTACCAGAAAGCTCATAGAGTCTTGCAAGGAGCATCAAGGTTAGCCTATCCTTTTTTAAAGAAAGTGCCTTTTCTAAGAGTTCAATCGCTTGATTATATTCTTTATACTTTATTTTCTCCTTTGCTGCCTCTTTTAAGGAATAGTGGGCTTCCTCCATACCAAGATCCAGTTGAAGGGGATACAGGATATCCGGATCACTTATCTCTTTCTCTTTTGTTATCTCCTCATATATTTCTGTTTTATCCTCATCAGAAAGGGAACGATAGAGAAAATCCCTCATCCATCTACTCTGAAAACGAACAACTCCATCAACCCTTTTCAGCAATCCTTTTGAAATCATCGACTCAATCAATGTGTGTGGTCTTTTGACACTCAGAGCATTGATGAACCCTGATGGAATCTCAGCAGGGAATACTGAACACCTCTTGAGTAAATCTTTTTCTGTTTCAGTAAGTTTGCCTACCTGTAATTTAACCAACTGCTCGAAACCCGGTGATAAATCAAGGGATTTCGCATTATCCTCTTTGAATATCCACTTCCCTCCCCTCATTTCAAGGATTTCTTGCTCTAATAAATACAGTAGAGTCTGATGTATGGACAACGGAATTCCATTTGTCCTCTCAAGAACAAACGAGATTAACTTATCCCTGTTCGGAGCATCTGGAAAATTCCTATCAATGATAGAACCTATCTCATCTTCACTTAAAGGAGAAAGAGAAAGGACAGTTGTAATATCCGATAGTTCTTTTATCTCATCAGGTTCTTTCTCAGTTGTTACCAATATAATGATTGGATGAAAGCGAATAGTTTTTGCTCTTTGCCTTAAGATCAATATAAGGTCTTTATAATACTCTGGCTGGTCAATTATTAAAACCTGTGGTGTATCGGGGAATGTTTCTTCTTCAATTAAATAATGGATTTCTCTAAAGGAAAGTTCTTTGACTTGCAAACCTTTAATGAGTGCTTGAATACGCGCGCGATTTATAAACTGTGTCCTACCCATTCCAACATCCCCTACAATCCATATTATATTTGGTTCTGGCAATCTATTAACTTTCTCCTCAAAAAACTTCAGTTCTTTCTCTCTGCCGACAAATACAGGAAGAAGAGTGGTCTTTTTAGTTACTCCTTCCAGGACTATTTCAAGATGTTCCAAAACTTCAGGGATTGTCTTTAATCTTAAATCCAGTCTTCTTGATGTCATTCTCAGGATAAGCTGATTTATATCATCCGGGGTAAAGGGGTTTAAATCGGAAGGAGGGGCAATATCTTTGTTCAGTTTTCCTTCGATTATTTCCTGCAGACTTCCAGAAAATGGTCTTTTACCTGTGACTATCTCATAAAGGATTATACCAAGAGAGTAAATATCAGAGGCTTCAGCAGGATCTCCCATTATTGCTTCAGGTGCTGCATACAGTGGGGTTATAAGGTCAGGGTCATACCCGGGGTCTATTATCTTAACATTGTTATCCTCACTTACGTATATGTGAGTAGGTTTTAAATCCCCATGAATTACCCCACGTGAATGAAGATTGGAAATTCCCTCCAAGATATTTATAAGAACATTCTTAAGTCGGTCAAATTCCTCCTTCTTCTTTGGGGGGCGGGAGTAAATTTTGTTTAAAGGAGAGCCTGGGGCTCTTTCCATTGAATAGCCACATTTATCATCTTCCTCTAACCACTTGAAGACTGAGATAGATTGAGGATCATCAAGTTCTCTAAGGAGTTCAAATTGACCCCGAAGAAGTTCCCTATTAGATTTATCTCCTAACTTATATATGACCTCTTCTTTCTCGTAGATATTTGCAAATCTTCCCTTGTAGAGTAACTGAAGGTCATCAATATTCATTATCTATCTCTCGCAGGGTCGCAAGAGCGGATCGAACCGCCCCAGGAAAAGGCATGCCTTTTCCCTACATGCAGTGACACATCTTTTTGCGTTATTTTCATGTCATTACGAACTTCTCCTCCCTGCTCTGCTATCGTGAAGTAATCTCCCGAGATGAGATTGCTTCGGATGAGATAAACAGGATACTGAACTCGCAATAACATCTCCACCAATCGGGACTGGAAGTCCCTTCTTCAAAACTGCACGAATGAATTCGTATCTACATTTAAAGTGAAGGAACTGGAGCGAGTATCCCTCATATTACAACTTAGAAGCCACCTTCTTTACTACTTCCTCCCCTACTCTATCCTTGGCTTCTACAGCTTGAGCACCAAGGTGTGGTGTGCAGATAAAATTATCCAGTTCCAAAAGTTTTGAATCCTTTGGTGGCTCCTCTTCGAATACGTCTAAAGCTGCTCCTGCAATAGTTCCGTCTTTTAAAGCTTCATAAAGCGCTCCCTCGTCTATTATACCACCTCTTGCGCAGTTTATAAGACAGGAACCTTCCTTCATCTTTTTTAATGCTTCTTTACCTATTAGGTGGTGTGTCTCATCCGTATGAGGGATATGAAGGGATACAATATCAGATCGAGTTAAAAGCTCATTAAGATCGGTCATTCCCACATCCAAACCCTCTACCTTATCAACATAGGGGTCATAGCCTAAAACCTTTGCGCCAAAGCCGAGAACCAATTCAGCCGTTCTCTTCCCAATCCTTCCCAATCCAATTATTCCAACAGTCTTTTCTCCAAGTTCGTGACCAACAAGTTGCTTCTTTATCCACTCTCCATTCTTCATAGTGGAGGTTCCTCTGGGTATATGTCTTAAGAGCGAAAGCATATGTGCAACAGTGAGTTCTGCAACTCCATTGGTAGATGCTTCAGGTGTGTTCATAACCTTTATTCCCTTTTCCCTTGCATAATCTACATCTATATTATCAAGACCTACTCCTGCACGGACGATAAACTTGAGATTCCCTCCAGCCCTGTCTATGATATCTTTCCTTACCTTTGTCCTGCTTCTCACAACAATCCCATCATAATTTGCTATTTCATTCATCAACTCATCCTTCTCAATGGATGTCTTCTCTATAACCTCTACTCCAAGATCCTTTATTCCCTTAACCGCAGCCTCTGAGATAGAATCAGCGACAAGTACTTTCATAAAACCTCCTTTTATAAAAACACACTACATCATTGTCAAATGTCAGGAATCGAAAGTCCTCAGTCGAAGAAGCATATACTCACCAATCTTTATCCTCCAACTCTAGACCTTAGACTCGTGACACTCGACCCTATCTTACTCTGTAATTATTATTTTTCTATTATTAGTTTAATAAAATTTCTTACGAATGTCAAGTTATCCTGGCTTTATTGTAAAGTGAGCTTTCTTTGCCATATCAAGCAGTGTAGTATTTATCAGCTTGCCCTCCTCTTCTATTGCAAAGGGTAGGGTTAGTATCGGGCTAATTGGCGTAAAATAAGAGATATCCTTTTCAAGCCCTGTGAAACTCGTAGAATTAACGCCAATTATGTAGCCATTTTTATTGAAAACTGGACCTCCACTAAGTCCAGCCTTTAATGTCATTGATGTCTCTACACAGGGTCCAGGAAGAAGATAGGCATCTCTTCCCTCTGGATAGTATTTTCTAACAACGCCGAAAGCCCTTTTAATCAAGGGCCCTAGCTTTAATTTATCATAGGTGTGAGGGGAATTAGGATTATCGGAATAAGCACATGTAGAAACCTCTTCACCTTCGCCAGGTATTACAAGGCTCAGGTAAAGTCCTTTGGGTTCAAACAGTTTCCCTCCTTTTTTGCCGGGAGGAATTTCAAGAAATCCAAGTGCAATGTCTGCTTTATCATGTAGAAGAAGATTTCTAACAGTCAAAGCCAACAATTTTTTATTGTTTAAAAATTGGACACCAAAAAGTTTTGGATTTTTTACTTTTCCCCGCAGGGTTAGGACATGCTTTGCTGTAATAAAAAGCCCACCTTCTGATACAATGAATGCTAAGCCTATGGGCTTACAAAACTTCTTTTCTTTATCAATCCATCGAAAGACGCGGAAAAGAATTCTATTAATATTTATTTACTCCCTTTCACTATCTAAATGTATCAACTTATTAAACAAAACATTCTCAGTTTTTCCATCCTCAAATCCTCTCTTCATCCTCTTGTTTTTCACAATGCTCACTTACACAGTCTATAGTTAGTTCAGAGTTAGCCAGCGGGGAATCAGTCAATTTGCAATAATGTGGTCTCATAGAGTTAGGATGAGCATCTCTTTCGAAATTAACACAGGTCAGACACATTTTTGCCACACTGATAATTCCTGCTTTTTTTAATGATTTCAATAATTCCATCAGATAAAGAAGTATTTCCTCCTTTTCATCAGCGGGAAATTGTCCTATTTGCTCTACTAACGCATCGGACCAGACAGAAACTTTATTTGACAGCTTCCTACCTCCCTCTGTAAGCCGTAGAATAAAGACTCTCCTATCCTCCTCCTTCCGCTCTTTGGAAATAAAACCTTTGTTCTGCAGGGATTTAATTGCTTCGCTTACTGTAGCCTCCGAAAGGTCGAATTCCTTTGCGAGATTGTTGACGGTACAGAACCCTTCTGGGTGGCTGTTAATAAAAGTGAGGAATTGAATCTGTATTGGACTCAATTTTCTCTGCTTTGCCACTTCCCATAGTAAAACTCGGTTAGCCCGCGCAAGCTTCTCAATTCCAAAGACAATCTTTTCTTCTATTCGTTCCATCCTTCCACTCATCACTACCATTCTAAGTGTATTGTAACATTGCATCCAATGCCTTAGCGGCTGACCTTATTATATCTTCCGGCAGTTCGACTGTGTAACGTCCCTCCTTTAAGGCAAGGTATACATCCTTCAAAGTCGTCATCTTCATATCCCAGCAAAATCTCTTTCTACCGGCTGGATAGAATTCCTTTTCAGGATTCTCTTTTTTTAAGCGATAAATAATTCCTTCCTCAGTTCCTATAAGGAATCTCTTGTTGTCTGACTCACCTACAAAATTCACCATGCCTCCAGTTGATAGAACCTTATCAGCAATGTCAATAACAGAAGGATTGCACTCTGGATGAACAAGGATAACGGCATCAGGATACTTCTCCTTGGCTTTAAGGACCTCTTCTTTTGTTATATACTCATGAACATAGCAATACCCACCATCCCACGGTATTACTTCTTTGTCCACGAACCTCTGTACATATGAGGCAAGGTTCCTGTCAGGCACAAAAATCACTCTATCCACTTCAATATTGCGGACCACATTTACTGCATTTGCAGAAGTGCAACAAACATCGGACTCTGCCTTTACATCTGCTGTTGTATTCACATAGGAAACGACTTTTGCGTCTGGATACTTCTCTTTCATTCTTTGAAGATCCTTTCTTGTTATCTTGTCTGCCAGTTCACATCCTGCTTCAACTCTCGGCTGGAGGACAGTCTTACGAGGTGAAAGTATCTTTGCTGTTTCTGCCATAAACGTAACACCACAGAAGAGGATTATGTCCACATCAGTTTTGGAAGCCACTTTTGAAAGCTTCAGGGAGTCACCTAAATAATCCGCTATATCTTGAATCTCAGGTCTTTCGTAATTGTGAGCCAGTATAATTGCGTTTTTCTCCTTCTTTAATTGTCTGATTTCCTCTTCAATTTTTTCAATATTCATTAACTTGCCTCCTTAAAACCCCTGTGGAACTAATTTACCCTTTCCCTCCTTCTTTCTCCTTCTTCCTGTAATCTTCGATTGCTGCTTTAAGACCCTCCTCTGCCAGGAGTGAACAATGCATCTTTACCGGAGGCAAACCGTCCAGTTCCTCTGCCACATCCTTATTAGTCACCTTAAGTGATTCCTTGATTGTCTTCCCTTTGACCAATTCTGTTACCATAGAAGAGGTTGCAATGGCAGCTCCGCATCCAAAAGTCTTAAATTTTATGTCGGTGATTACATCATCCTTTACCTTAATATAGATAGTCATAATGTCACCGCAAACAGGATTCCCGACCTGTCCGACACCATCTGCATCTTCTATCTCCCCAACGTTCCTCGGGTTCATAAAATGTTCCATTACCTTCTCTGAGTATACCATATTAACTCCTTTAATCTTTCCCAAAAGGCGACATTTCGCGTAGCCTCTTCACAATTGGGGGCAGGACCTCTATCACCCTATCTATGTCTTCCTTTGTATTGCTACGCCCCAGACTAAAACGTAGGGAACCATGGGCTACCACTGGGGAAATACCCATTGCAGTAAGAACATGAGATGGCTCAAGGGAAGCGGATGTGCAGGCAGACCCACTTGATGCAGCAATACCTTCGTGGTCCAGTTGAAGTAACATTGATTCACCTTCAATGTACTTTATACATATATTAAGCGTACCCGAAAGTCGCATCTTGGGATGACCGTTCACGATAACATCTTCTATACTTCTTATTAAGCCCTCCTCCAATCTATCCCTCAAAGCTTTTAGCTTCTTCTCCTCCTCTTCTTTTTCTTCCATTGCAAGCTCACAGGCTACCCCAAGACCAACTATCCCGGGAACATTCTCAGTTCCTGCTCGCTTCTTACCCTCATGATGCCCACCATGCAGGAGTGAATCAATCCTTGTCCCTTTACGAATAAATAGAGCTCCAACCCCCTTAGGACCATAGAATTTGTGCCCTGAGAGGGATAACAAATCAACACCAAGTTCATTCACATCTACTGGTATCTTACCCACTGTCTGCACTGCATCAGTATGCATGTATATTCCATTATCCTTCGCAATTCCAGCAATCTCCCTTATTGACTCTATAGTTCCAACCTCATTGTTCGCATGCATAATCGTTATTAGAATTGTTTTATCTGTAATAGAACCTTTGAGTTCATCTAAATTCAGGAACCCATACTTATCAACGCTAATGTAACTCACCTTAAAACCCTGTTTTTCAAGCCACTTACAGGCATTTAACACTGCATGATGCTCTATCCTCGAAGTTATTATATGATTACCCTTTTTTCTATTAGCGAAAGCACCACCTTTTATGGCAAAATTGTCCGCCTCTGTTCCACATCCGGTAAAAACAATCTCTTCCGATTTAGCATTCAGTAATTTCGCTACCTTCTCCCTTGCCGCTTCCTTTGCCTTCTCTCCTTCCCTGGCAAGTCCATAGATGCTGGAGGGATTGCCATAAGACTTATTGAAATAGGGAATCATTGCCTCCACCACTCTGGGATCAGTGGGTGTTGTTGCGTTATGATCAAGATATATTAAATCATCCATTTCTTACCTCCTAAATTAGCGAAAAAATGTAGCCTAAAAATAAAGCTAAAACGCTTAGTACTGCCAGGTATACACCCAAAGTTTTTAAACCGAATTCCTTTCCAAGAACCAGGATTGTACCCCAACTGGTTACTGGTCCTACAAGTAGTAGCAACATCCCTGCACCAATGTTCATGCCCTGTGATATGAATGCATGCACCAATGGTACAGATGCCGTAGCACAGATATACATTAAAAGTCCAAAGATTAGACTGAATAAATATCCAAAACCCCCCTGGAAATAGTTTCCGATAAACTTTCCTACAGGAGTAATTGCAGCTACCAACGCCGCCAGAACCAGACCCAAAAGGAGTTCAGGGCCAATCTCCCCTACCATATCAATAAACGCATACCTGAAAACATATTTAAATCTCTCGCCCATACTTTTATTACTTGGTTCCTCAACAATAGCATATTCCTCTGGTTTCTTCAGAAAAGTTCCTTTGCAGTGAGAACCGCAAAAATAGTAATCTTTACCTCCAAATTCAGTTCTTAAACCGCCCCCTTTCTTTACTTTCATCCCACAAACAGGGTCAATTTCCAATTTCTCGCCCTCATCATTAGAAGCAGGCAATTTAATCAGATTGCCCAGAACACCCATAATCACCCCAATCAGAATGACCGAAAAGAATATATACACGGTAAATTTAAGCCCAAGAAAACGATAAGTGACCAATAGGGCAGTTAACGATGTGGCAGGGGTGGCTACCAGAAATGCAAGCACCGGACCAAGTCTTGCACCTTTCTTATGAAGACTCACAGCAACAGGT
>Ga0315549_1000852_pt1 | contig 34649 bp, 24 predicted proteins | sample SalMarSW160200MG_FD_203101 | JGI IMG/M metagenome (GOLD analysis project Ga0315549, IMG submission 203101) | Salt marsh sediment microbial communities from the Plum Island Ecosystem LTER, Massachusetts, United States - Salt Marsh Sediment SW1601-200 ... | reverse complement strand
GGGTACTTGTCAATTGTGGTAACTACGTATTTTTTAAAGGGCGAATCTTTATTTTTTAGTTAAAAATGGAGGAAGATAAGAAAACCTGTTTTTTTCAAGAGCAATGCTGTCGCCGACACGTATAGCACAGAAGGCACGAGCAAATCCGCCGAATCTCTGTACATTTCACCATCCGGCGAAATTCCCACAAATAAAAAAAGGGCCGCAGACCAAAGGACATCTTACGGTGGAAATCCTCACAGCCATTTGGTATTCTATACCTTTTGCTTCTTTCCGAATTTACTTAAGGTGTTACGGCTCGATTATAGATTCGTACATCGTCAATCAGGCCGGACCAGAAAGTTTCTGCATCGAGTCTTTTGCCCGCTCCGATATATAGTCCATTATCTGAAATTCCTGCATTGCAAACTTTTGATACTACTTCCATATCATCCACATACAGGATTTTTTCGATTCCGTCCCACGTCAGCCCAACTCTGTGCCAGTCGCTATCTGTGATTACATCATCAGAGACTAACGTCTTTACACCGCGCTGAGAGGCAAGTTCCGTCATGAGCTTACCTTCTGATGAATCGGCCATCATTAAATTGCCTGAATTTACCTGCGAGATAATTGTCTGACCAGGGGCTCCGCCTTTTATCCATGCAAAAATACTAAATGGGCCGGATGTAAGCTCTGCGACAGGGTCTGTGTCGATATAATCATCGATTCCATCAAGCTCAAGAGCACCATCGACCATGCCGCCTTCCGGCTGCCAAACAGGTTCACCATAAAGCGTGCCATCGTTTTCACTAGCACTGTCGTAGGCAATAGTGCCTTCTGTTTCATCCAGCTTCCAATTGGCGATTAGCGTCGGATCATATGCCTCCTGGTCCCAGTACCTCATAAATACTTCCAGATCATATATATCCACGATACCATCGCCCCAGGGCATGGGGCCGATGTCACAGATGGAGTCATCTGTCCCCCAGTGGTCAATCATGATCAATAAGTCACTGGTATCCACGAATTCATCACCATTAAAATCAACGATGGGAATGATTAGTGCCTGGTATATATCCCCACCAATCCTAAAGTCGGATTGGCTGTAACGAAAGAACAAGGTAGAGCCATCGGCTGAGATGTTTGGGTATCGCTCGAACGCCGAACTGTTGATGGTTGGCCCAACATTTATGGGCTCACCCCACTCATCATTTGTCGTTGCCCGCCATGTCATCCATATGTTTGCTTCTGTTCCATCAGTTGTGCGGGTGAAGAAGAGCATCCGTCCGTCGGGCGAGATACCAGGGTCTATATCATAAACCGAGCTGTTTACAGTCGGCCCGAGATTCACAGGGGCACCCCAGTCCTCGTCTGTCGTTGCCCTCATTGTTACCCATAGGTCGTAATTACCATACCCGCCGGAGCGGCTGGACATGAAGTAGAGCGCAAGCCCATCGGACGAGATGCTCGGCGTATAGTCGTCACCCGAGCTGTTGACCATTGGCCCAAGATTGACCGGATTACCCCAGTCGTCGTCTGTCGTTGCGCGCGTCGCCACCCATAAGTCGTTAATAGCTGATGATGTGCCGGACTGGCGGGTATCAAAGTAGAGCGAAAGACCGTCGTACGAGATGCTCACTCCCCATTCGCCTGCCGGAGTGTTTATGGTGGGCCCGAGATTCACCGGCTCTCCCCAGTCGTCGTCTGTCGTTGCCCGCGTCGCTACCCATATATCTCGCCCTCCAACTCCACCAGGCCGGTTGGAAATGAAGTAAAGCGACAGGCCATCGGCAGAGATACTCGCGTTAAACTCTTCAGACGAAGTATTGACAGTTGGCCCAAGTTTCGTAGGGGCACCGAAGACAAAATCCGCCTTCGCAACCTCTGTAACCAGGCCCAATACCAAAATCAAAACGAATAAAATTTTCTTTTTCATCTTTCTACCCTTTCAAAAATTGTTAGTATCTTCAAGTCGCATACTGGGCGCACCTTTATCGTCTGCTGCTATCATCCGGTAGGAATTTCTCAATTATCCAGCTCTGAAGCCTATTGTCCCGGTCAGCAATTCCCCGTGTCCGCAGGGGATTACTGTTCCGAGACGCCAAGCAGTTGCCTGGCCTCGGCTTCGAGGAGTTCAAGCTTCATTCGCTGGAACCACCACCAATAGGGACGGTCTGCACGCTCCTGCTCAGCCTGCTCGGTGCCTTTAGCCAGCCATTTCACTGCTTGCTCATGCCGGCCTAATTGACGATGGGCCATGGCCAAGAAGAAGTACATATATGCAGGTGACCTTGACGTCGGGGTTGGCCATCGACCTTCCTTTTCCCAAGTGGTGACGAGTCCCTCGAGTTTCTCAATAGCCTCTTCAAATCGGCCGGCGCGATAAAGAATCGCACCCAGTGCCTCTGTTTTCAAGATCTGGTTAGTCTTGTCACCGCTTTCAAATTTTCGCTCGGCTAACCTTACGACATTCACGAAATCGTCGACCGCATCCGGAGCCAGCGAACAAGCCCAGACCACATGGTGCGCGCAGTCAAGATGTTCACTCCCGGCGAAGTGGTCAAGCATCCACATACACGTCTTGCGATAGCCTTCAATATCGCCTGTGTATAACTGCAATAATGCAACATCATAAGAATTGTAATCATTGTCGGGATTAAGCTCGACCAGCTTCTCAAAGTACGGCTTCGCCTCCTCATAACGGCCTTCGTTCACGTAAAGCGAGCCTAAGCGACTCATGTTAAGTAGCGTTTCTCGATGCTTCTGGCCCAGTACCCGACGCCTTATATCCAGCACCTCTGCACAGAATTGCTTTGCCTCTTCAAAACGCCTCTGCTCTCTGTACAGCGCGGCCAGCTTGTCCATGATCTGTAGCGTATCCAGGTGTTCCTCACCCAGCTTGCGGCGCGCCGTGTCCAGTGCCTTGAGAAAGACCTGCTCTGCTTCATCGTATTGCTCCCTGTCATCACAGAGTTGTGCAAGCCTGAGAGTCGCGTCTAAAGTCTCCGGACATAGCTCACCATGCACGGAACACGGAATGGTTATGACCGTCTTGAATAACTGTATCGCCCTGTCGCGCTTATCTGCCTTTTGGCACATCTTGCCAAAGTCGTACATGATCGTTGCCGTAAGCCCGTGCTCCTCACCGAGCGTCCGGCGGGCGACTTCCAGTAGCTCCTCGAACTGCGACTGAGCCTCCTCGTATCGGTTTTGCTTTCCGTAGAGCCTGGCAAGCCCACACCTGATGTTCAAAGTAAACATATGCTCCTGGCCCAGCGTCCGACGGGCGACTTCCAGTATCTCCTCGTACAGTGACTGAGCCTCCTCGTACCGGCTTTGCCTTTCGTACACGTCGGCCAGCCCCCACTTGGCCTCCAAAGTAAAATAATGCTCGGCGCCCACAATCCCAATGGCTAATTCGATAGCGCGTTTCAAGACAGCGATCGCTTCGTCGTATTTCTCTTCCGTCACGTAAGCCTCGACCAGGCCAATTGTTGCAATACCAGGGCCGCGGAGAGCAGCCTCCGGCGTGAAGCTGTCTGCTTTCATGGATTCGCTCAGGAGTTCAAGTGCCTGTTCAGGCTTCTGCTGCTTGGTACGCAAATAGGCAAGGTCGCCCCGCGCTGCAATGGTCGAAGCGTGTTGTTGACCAAGCTCCTCTTGAAACAGCTCGACGGCCTCTTCCAGGTGCGGTTCTGCTTTTTCATTGAGACCGAGACCAACATACATATTGCCCACAAACTGCTGATAAACCGCCTTGGTCAGGGGGAAGCCTGCGAACTGCTCGGTGTTCTTCGACATGGTATCGAGAACCTCACCCACAGTGGCATTGACACCCTGCGCGAGCATTCCCATCTGGACGTACATCATGATGTCGGCTTTGGCGCCAGCGTGGAGTTCAGCTTCGGCGCGAGCTCGCTCGGCCTCAGTGCGGGCGCGGGCCTGGCCGATGCCAAAAATGGTTGAGACCACAATTCCCGCAACCAACACCATAAGTACTATTGCCGCACTGGTAACCAAGGCACGATTGCGCCGGATAAACTTACGCAATCGATAAACCGTACTCGGCGGACCGGCCGCCACCGGCTCATCAATGAGATGCCGCTCGATATCCCTTGCCAATTCACTGGCCGTCTCGTACCGGCGGGTGCGGTCTTTCTCTAATGTCTTCATCACAATCCAGTCAAGATCACCGCGGACGATTTTGCGAAGCTGGTCAGGCTGTATGTGGCGGTGTTTGGCAACATCAGTTAGAATGTTTCCCATCGTGCTTAACCTGGTGGATGGCTTGAGGGGTTCCGTCTCTCTGATAATCCGCTGTATTTCAATGTATCCCGCCTCTCGAAGTTCCTGTGCATCGAAAGGAGTTGCTCCGGTCAGAAGCTCGTACAATAGGACTCCCAGAGAATAGATATCTGTGCGAGTATCCACATCCAGCCCGCTGAACTCTGCCTGCTCGGGGCTCATATACTCCGGCGTACCAATCATCTGGGCATATCGGGTGAAAACTGTTTTTTCAGTCAGACGCTGGTACGTTGCCTTGGCAATACCGAAATCAATGACCTTTGGGACCGGCTTGCCGTCATGGAGCGTAATCATCACGTTGGTGGGCTTGATATCACGATGTATAATTCCTTTTTGATGCGCGTGCTGGATAGCCTTGCAGACATCGATGAACAGCTCCAGTCGTTGTTGTGTATCGAGATTGTTTTTATCGCAATACTCGGTAATTGGCATTCCCTTAACCAGTTCCATAACGAAGTAAGGCCGGCCGGTCTCGGTTGCTCCGGCATCCAGAACCTTGGCAATATTAGGATGATCCATCATTGCCAGGGCCTGGCGTTCGGCCTCGAATCGAGCAATGACCGATTTTGTATCCATTCCCAATTTGATAATCTTTAAAGCGACTTTACGATGAATGGGCTTTTCCTGCTGGGCCATATAAACCACGCCGAATCCACCCTCTCCTACCTGCTCCAACAGCTTATACCGCCCAATTATCGTCCCAGGCCTCTCAGAAATGGGAGATTCATCCAGCGTAATATCCGGGTCCAAAGCGGGCACTTCAAGGAAACTGTCCTTCACATCCCTGGCTTTGAGCAGGGCCTCAATACGAGCTAAAAGTTCGGTATCATCACCACATGCCGCTTCAATGTAGGCTTTCCGCTCTTTGGGTGGTTTTGATATCGCTTCGTGGTATATGGTTTCCTCGTTTTTTGTCGGTTCAGCACACATAAGTTACTCCTTTGACCATCGATTCAATATACAGTGCGTGAAATGATGACAAGTTCCCTCAAGAAAAATCGGAAAGTTTGATAAAAATTTTTATCACGCATGACTGGAGTTGCCTTTTTGCGAAATCTCTACTCGCAGCCAGGACCGAACATAGTCAAAGTATCGCTCGGCAGTAGCTGTTGAAATGCCTAAAACTCCGGCTGCCTGCTCCGAGGTCAGACCGGCAAAAAAGCGGAGTTTCACCAGTTCCGCTTTGATTTTATCCACACCGGCAAGTTTTTGCAGAGCCTCATCCAGAGCAATCAGGTCATCCATTTGGTAGGACTTACCACCTTTTAAAATAGCAGCATCGAATTCAATTCTTTGGTGACCCCCACCACGTTTTAGGCTCCTTTTACGGCGAGCATTGTCAATTAAAATTCGCCTCATAGCTTCGGCCGCAGCAGCAAAGAAGTGGCCACGGCTATTCCAACCCCGGGCTTCTGAGCCTACAAGACGGATATAGGCTTCGTGTACAAGAGCGGTTGCCTGAAGTGTCTGGCCGGGTTTTTCCTTAGACATTTTAAGGGCAGCTAAGCGACGCAGTTCTTCATAGACCAACGGAAGCAGTTCATCTGCTGCTTTCGCATCGCCTTGCTCAATTGCACTTAAAATCCGCGTTACATCGTTCATATTCCAGAATCTCTCTGTTAATCAAAGGTGCCTTCATCCGCTGTTTAATGAGTAATCTATTTTACCTTTGAAATCTGCCAAGTAAAAGTAAAAGTACGAGCAGGCGGAATTAACAGGATCCAATTCAAGGACAATTTCGGTTAAAAAATGGGATTTTTGTTGTATTAAGGCGGTTTTTGGGTAAAATACATAAAAAACAGAATACAGAACACAGAAGTCAGAAGACAGAAAACGACAAATCATAAAAATCGGGGGGGCAACAACAAAACAAAACGAAAAATTAATTCAAATTTCTGTTAGCCCAGGGCATTGTCCTGGGTTAGCTTAGGCTGGGACGGCCTTTTGAAACAGGTCCAAATCAATATAATCCGCGAAATCCGTGGTTAAAAAATGCAAAACAAAGCCAATGTTAAAATGGGTAATTAAATATAAGCTCTTTGATATAAAAAGATTATGAGAAAAATGGCAATTTTTTTGGCATTTTACCAGTAAAAAACAAACCCAATTTCAAAACCTCCGGGAGTGAGAAAATGGATCGAAGATTACCGCAACGGCAGCCAAACAGTCATTTCGGATTTGCCGCGATTACCCCAGGCGTAATAAGGGATAAGGCGAATATCCACCTCTTCCGGCCGCCGGTCCGTGAATGTGCGGTAAAGCTTATCGCTCCAATCGCCTCCGGCAAAGACATGGGCCTTGCCTTGAAGCACGGTAACGCCATAAAGCAAGTCAGATTCAAAACGGCTTTTGAATTTTATCGCCGGGGGGATAGCTACATCCAGCATTTCGACGTTTTCCGGCAGGTCCGTGGATTCTAGGCAATAAACTATCGGCCCGCGTTTGACCGCAACCTCGTTGCGAATTTCCTCGACCATCGGATGCGCCTCAATCAACCGCACCGGCATAGGCAGGGTAAGCTCGATAGTATCGCCCGCCGACCATGTTCGCCGGATTGGGAAATATTGTCCGGATTTAATATTTTCAGCTATGGTTTTGCCGTTGATTGTCACGCCGGCATTTTCCGCCCAGCCGGGGATGCGCAGGAAGATAGAGAATTCTTTTTCGGGCGCATTTTCGACGATGATTCTGATTGCACCATCCCAGGGGTAATTGGTCTGCTGCCTGAGCTTCAGAGCTGCCCCGCCGGAGAGGTTCGTATCAAGGACATTACTACCGTAGAGATTAATCCACAATCCTTCGTCCGAGATGCTGTAGGCATAAGAGATCACCTCGGCAATTGTCCGGACCGTGTTCGGTGGGCAGCAGAAACAACTGATATATTTTTCTCTCTGGCGCGACCAGCGCAGCTCGAAAGGCAAATCTTCCACCACCCGAAGCGGATTGGTATAGAAATATTCTTTACCGTCGAGGCTGATGGTCGAAAGCACGCCGTTGTAAAGTGTCAACTCCAGCATATCGGCAAAGCGTGCCTGCGCGGTGACTTCCAGCATACGCCAGTTCCACAATGCGAAGCCCACCGTTGCACAAGATTCGTTGTACGCCGTGACATTAGGAAGCTGATATTCTCTGCCGTATGCCTGGTGAACAAGCTGGATGGCACTGTGGCTCTTAGAGCCGTCCGGCGAAGCCCCATCATAAAGGGCGCCAGTGGAACCGGTGACATATACTTTAGTGTATGCAATGTCACGCCAGATACTGTCCAATGCATCCATCAGGGATTTGTCACCGGTTTCCGCATAAATATCCGTCGCACCGGCGTAAAGATAATTCGCCCTGACGGCGTGACCGACGGCTTTGGTCTGTTTGCGGAAGGGAATCCGGTCCTGATTGTGGTCCGAACCTTCTTTGACAAGGTCGCGAATATCAATCAGTCCCTTGGCCAGTTCCAGGTACCTGGGATCTCTGGTCGTCCGGTACATCTCGACCACGCCCATATAGTGGGACGGGCAGATGGCATTGTTCGCCAGGTTCTCGGGAGCTTTCTTGTAGAACATATAAAGATAATCGGCGGCCTTTCTGGCTATATCAAGAAGCGTAGTCTTGCCCGTGGCACGATAATGAATGCATGCACAGGTCATCAGATGCCCCATATTGTAAGTCTCGAAGTCGAGCCTGTTCTCGAATTCGGTTTCGGTGTTTCCACCAGCCCGACCTCGCTGGGATATTATGACCGATGTATGAATATAGCCGTCCTCGCGCTGGGCTTTGCCGATTACCTCAATGATTTGGTCCATCTGCCGGTCGAGCTGCTCGTCCTTGGTGACGCCATAGACGAAAGCGACGGCTTCGAGCCATTTATAGAAATCGCCGTCGTTCCATTTCGGCCCTCTGTGCCTTCCCTGCTTTTGGCCGGAGGCAATAAGAAAGTTCTCGTAAGCGCCGCTGATTTCAGGATTTTCCAGGAGAGTCCACATATTCGGAATCATATTTTTTCGGCAGGTTTCGAACCTCTCGGCCCAGAATCCGCCGGTCCACCGAACGTCGTCGATATCGACGCTGCGAAGTTTTGCAAACCGGCTGGCCGATGTGTTCGTTATACCTTTTTCCATCGAAAAAGCAGCACTACCAGTCAAAAAAACTGCCGCAACCACTGTACAAATAAACAGTATTATTAGTATGCTATTGAAATTACTATTCCTGAAAGTTTTGTTGCGAATTCTCAAATACATTCTATCCCCTTAACACTCCCATGGGTTTCCGAATGTTTATAAATATAACAGAATTTCTGTATGGATTTTATTTGGACATGACCAATCTGTCAACAGAAGAAGGCAGTTTGGCGGATCGTCAACTTTGTAAAGCTGCCTTTCGAAAAAATTCTCCGGGGAAGGTCAGGGCCGGATTTCAACCGGTGAATTCAACAGCCAATTCTCCGCCAATATATACAGGTCCGTTATGTTTACCAGAGAGTTTCGATCGAAATCCGCCCGGATGTCATATTCCGGTTGAGATTCGTCGGTCTGCCAGCTCTTCGACATGATGGCAAAATCGTCAAGGTCTATCCTGCCGTCCAGACTGGCGTTGCCCTCCAGAAGCGTACCCATATTCACGAAGGTATTCGGGTCGGAGACGGTGACGTTTTTCCTTAGACTCACCAGAGTATAGTCACCCTGAACAGTGATATCGTATGTTCCCGGCGTGAGGCCTGTCGCCCTACAAACTGCCGTACTTCCGGAAGCGGATTTAACTGTAGTTAATACGTACTCATTAACCGGAACATCTTCCAGCACATCGGCACCCGGTGTAAAAAACTTAACAGTAAGCGGGATGACCCACCCGGTATCAGGATGGTCCCGGCCCTGCAGGAAAACCGAAATCGACACAACAATCTCCGCTGGGCCGATACTAACGATTGCATAGGGAACATGCGATGAAGGGATATTTGTGGCGGTCTGAATCCCGCTGCGTTCGCTCGAAGTCAATCCGGCACTAAAGTGACATCCCAAACCGATCGCCGTTGCCTGTAGAAGCATATTACCTGCAACAAAACCGGTCTCCAGACAGGCGTAATGATCTTCGAGATAGGAAGAACTCAGGCAAATGATGACATAACACGGGGCTTCTGGCAAATCTTCAACGGCCGATTGAAGCCTGCCTCTGGAATCGACATCTCGCGTGCCGCTTCTTCCTGCGGAACCGGAATCTATCTGCTCAAGGCGATGGTCTCTTGTCGTTAAGTTCGTGGAGGGATTTCTGTTGTGATATCGAAAAACACCGTTTTCATTCGCCAGATAAATCGTGCCGGTTAAATAATAATTTGCCCAGGCCGAAGGAACAGTCAGTCCCGCCCTTCCACTCGGATTATGGTCCGTGCAACCGTAACCTGCCCAAAGAATCTGAGAAATCTGCTGGACTGTTAAATTCGTTTCGCTGAAATTATTGACATATCTCAGATTGGAAAGAATCTCTTCGAGACTATTATCACCCGTTGTCAAGGGATCCGGCAGCCAACCCGACTCGCCTTCGGACACGGTGCAATGCGCTGCCAATTCAGTTGTCAATTCTCTTGACGACCGGACTCCGAAAATCAATCTTGCATTCGGATATCCGATTCCTTTCGGGCAGCTCGCCATCGGAGATTCGGAACTACGGCACAAAGATACGGATGCCAGCAGGGCCGGCATAAATGAAACACCGGTATCGAAATCACGCTCGCTTTCATATCTTATCGCGAAGGCGCCGTCGTCTCTGGCCTGGCTCGAATGCCACGTCAGTGAGTGACTATTCGGGTCATATAAATATGTCGCTTCCGGTGTCAGCAGATATATGTCCCTGTGTGTGCCGGTAAAGGGAACTTTTCCCGCCGCCCAGATGACATTACTTATCTGTTGCGTACTTGCAGTGCCGCTTAAAGAATGCTGTGAGTACCTGCTGTTCAGGCAGATTTCCACAGAATTATCAGTCACTATCGGCGGTAGAAGCTGGTTCGCATCGGTTGCTGCACCTTCGTTGCTCCGGGCCTGACAAAACATCGGGAACAAAAATAAAACGAGGGGAATTAATATTAACCTTTTCATATCGTACCCTCATAATTAGAGTGTGTTAATTTTCAGATTATACGCCATATCAGCCCACATGTCAAATAAAAGTAGCAATATGGGTATCGCAACTCGGACTGGGGAATCCATGAGCGGCGACTATGGCTCCTGCTGTTTCATGTCTTTTGATGTGGCCAATCCGATGGCTCGACCCTTGTCACCTACCGCACAGTAGAAATGATACACGACGCCGTTATGCTTCAGTATCCAGGGCTTGTGAGCGAAAGTTTTGTCCCACGGCTCGGAGGGCCTGATAAGGTCGGGTCCGTCCCACCTGGTCCAGTGCACAAGGTCGCGCGAAGCGGCGAACGTATCGAAAGCGCCGGGTTTCCAGAATGCCCCGAAATAGAACATGACCCACAAGCCGTTCATTTTTACAATCTGCGGGTCGCCGCTGATGACCGCCCGGTTTTCGTTCCTCGGATGTTTGTTTTCGAGGACATAATTTTCGCCGTAACGTCTCCAGCTTTTCATATCGTCGGAAACAGCGATGCCGATACGCTCGCTCTCCCTGGGCGGACGGGCGTTGTAAAACATCACGAACTGCGCGCCGAGAGTCTTGTCCGGATCGCGAAAGATAAAGCTCTTGAACAAAGTCTCTCGCTCGAAGGGCCTTACGTCCTCATCGGTGGTTTTCAGGACCGGCGAGGAAAGTTTCTGCCACGGCTGCGGTTTCGATGGGTCAGCAGTCGAGGCGATACCGATGAACAGCGGCGGAGTTTCATAACCGGGGTGTGGCCCGCCAAGATAAGACATCCAGTACCGTCCGTCATAAGTTTGCAGAGTATTGCTGCCGGCCCAGGTAGTATCGAACAGCGAGATGCCGCCTCCGGCGTTACATTGGTCCCATGTGCCTTCGGCACCGGCCGGAAGTATCGTTCCGAGAGGCTGCCAACCAAGCAGGTCGTCACTTACCGCAAGCTGGGTGGTATAGCCGAGTGTTTCGTTTTCCGAATCTTTTTCGAGCTGTACATATACCAGATACCATTTGTCGCCGTATCGAAAGACATTCGGGCAATCCACGCTCTTGTTCTCCGGCGGCTCGATTATAATGCCGTATTTGTAGGGCGTTTTGGCCTCTTCGTATATGGCCTTCATCTGTTCGGGCGTGATTTCCTGGGCGACCGGGAGTCCGGCGAAAATCGAAACCGCTATAAACAAAATAAGCAGGTACCAAATACTCTTCATGTTACCGTTCATAGCAAATCACCTCGTCGATATAAGATGACGCTAACTTGCTATCGCCCTAAGACACCATTCGTTAATACTGCTGCGGTTACTTTTCAGCCATATACGGATACCGGAAATCGGTCGGCGGCACTAACGTTTCCTTGATGGTTCGCGGCGAGACCCATCTTGCCAGGTTGAGAGCGCTGCCGGCTTTATCGTTTGTCCCGGAAGCCCTTGAGCCACCGAACGGCTGCTGGGCCACCACCGCGCCGGTGGGTTTGTCGTTAATATAGAAATTCCCCGCCGAGTGACGCAGGGCGTCCATAGCTTTGATTATCTGACTGCGGTCCGTTGCGAATATCGCCCCGGTCAATGCGTACGGAGACGTCTGGTCGCACAACTCCAGCGTCTGCTCGTACTCGCCTTCGGGATAAATATAAATCGTCATGACCGGCCCGAATACCTCTTCGGACATCAGTTTCGACTTCGGATCTTTGCTGACAACGACGGTCGGCTCGATGAAATATCCCTTCGAGTCGTCGCTGCCGCCACCCGTGATAATATCCATATCGGGGGAATTTTTGGCGTATGCGATATATTCGGTGATGGACGTGAATGCCTTTTTATCGATAACCGCTCCCATATAGGTTGTGAAGTCGGTAATGTCACCCATCTTTATTTTACTAATCTCACTTAACAACAGCTCTTTTACATTCGGCCAGGTCGAATCCGGGACATAGGCCCGTGAAGCAGCCGAGCATTTCTGCCCCTGGTATTCGTACGCCCCGCGGACAAGTGCCGTCACGAGCGCGTCGGTATCGGCGCTTGCATGAGCAAAAATGAAATCCTTGCCGCCAGTCTCGCCGACAATCCGCGGATAAGATACGTATTTTCGAACATCCTGACCAAGAGTCTTCCAGATTGACGCAAAGACGGCCGTGCTTCCGGTAAAGTGAATGCCTGCCAGCCGCGAATCATCCAGAATCGGCGGAGCGACAACAGGCCCCGGCCCCGGCACCATATTAATCACGCCGGGCGGCATACCCGCCTCTTCTAATATCTTCATAATGAAATATGCCGGTAAGACCGCCGCCGACGCCGGTTTCCAAACCACCGTGTTACCCATCAGGGCCGGCGAGGTCTGGAGATTTCCTGCTATCGATGTAAAATTAAACGGCGTCAGTGCCAGAACGAATCCGTCGAGCGGCCGATGCTCAACGTAATTCAATATTCCTTTTGAGGACATCGGCTGGTCACTGTAAACATCCTGCATAAAGAAACTGTTGAATCGCCAGAAATCTATCAGCTCACAGGCGGAATCAATCTCAGCCTGATGCGGTGTCTTGCACATGTTGAGCATTGTTGCTGCATTTAGTGTTTGGCGGTATTTGCCCGACAAAAGCTCCGCAGCCTTGAGCATTATAACCGCTCTGGATTCCCACGGCATCTTGCTCCAGTCCCTTTTCGCCTCCTGAGCAGCATCGACGGCTTTGATTGCAGAGGTGGCGTCCGCCCGATGATACCGACCCAGGATGTGGTTGTGGTCGTGCGGGCAGTGTATATCGGCAAGTTCGCCGTTGCGGACTTCCTTGCCGCCGATAATCATGGGAACTTCAATTTGATTATTCAACATCTCTTTAAGCTTTTCGGTCAGCTCGGCACGTTCGCGGCTGTCGGGGGAATATTGCAGGGACGGCTCATTCGCCGGTAGTGGAACATTAAAGATACCATTATACATTTGTCTCTCCTTAATAATTAATATTAAGTATTTTTGCCGCAGCATTTCTTGTATTTTTTGCCGCTGCCGCAGGGACAGGGATCGTTGCGTCCGACCTTGGGAGCATCGAGTTTAATCTGCTTTACCTTCGTCTCACCCTGCGGTGCCTGGGCGGCGGCTCGCTGTCGCTCGGCCATCGCGAACTGGCCGACCTCATCGTGACTTGTCTGGCTGACGTTCCAGACGCTCCTGGCGCGGGCACCGGCTTCGAGGTGCACTTTGAAAATAATATCCGTGACGCGGTCCTCGATGGTGGCCAGCATTTCATCGAACATTCGATAGCCTTCGCGCTTATACTCCGTCTTGGGATCTTTCTCGGCCCAGGAACGCATCCAGATGCTGCTTTTAAGATGGTCCATCGCATAGAGATGGTCCTTCCATGTGCTGTCATAAACCTGTATCAAGACGTATTTTTCAAGGTCACTCAGCTCGGCACGCAGGAATTCCTTTGCCAGCAGCGATAGTTTATCTTTGATTTCGCCGCCGTCATCCGAGAGGTCGTCTTCGCTTAAAGAGGCATCGAATCTTTCGTTTGCCCATTTCACCAATTCGGGGATGCTTAATCCGGCGATTTTCTCGGAAAGTTCCTGCTCCAGTTTACCGTTGTTAAAACTCTCGCTTAGCTCAAGAAGCTGCTTTTGCAACACACGCGGCTTAGCGTTTTGTATTTCTTCTACAGTAAGTCCGGCGTTGTATTTTTTATTTGCCCATCCGACGAGAGTTTCAAAGGCATATACGTTAGTGCCCTGCGGCCCGTAAACCATATTCATTGCAAACTCAACCGGATATTCGATTTCCCTTTGCTTATATTTGACGGCGGCTTTTTGGCCGATGTGTTTGCGGATATCGGAGGCTGTCAGGCCCGCCAGTTCCGCGGTATCCAGATTGATATTGAATTTAGCTCTTGCCCATTCGACAAAAGTGCGGATTGAGAAATCTTCCTTGAGAAACTCGATAAGCTGCGAACAATCCTTCTTGTCGATTTGTTCAGCAGCGGCAGATGTTAATTGCTCCTCGATTTCTTCCGGAGATTGATTTTTAATTTTACCGGGGCTAAGGCTTACGCGAAAGGCGCTCATCGCCCATTTGCACAAACCGGCGACATCCCAGCTTTTGGGGTCGTTGTAATCTTCCAGATATTCACCCATCGAGAGCGATATATTGTTGGATGCGTTGTCTTTCGCCCGCTTTTTAATGATGTTTTCAATTTCCCCGACTTTGATACCGGCTATGTCGGAAAGCTTCAAATCAATGCTGAAATTGGTTCGAGTCCACTCCAATATGCACTTGTAGGGATAATTCTCGTCCAGAATGGTCTTGCAATTCTGCTCGATCGCCGAATCTATCATTTCCTGGATGATATTTTTGAGTCCCTTACCGGATAAAATCCTGCGTCTGCGTGAGTAGAATATTTTTCGCTGGTAGTCCATCACCTCGTCGTATTCGAGCAGGCTCTTGCGGACCTCGAAGTTTTTCTCTTCTACTTTCTTTTGTGCTTTTTCGATACCCTTGCTTATCCTCTTGTGATAGATGGGCTGTCCTTCTTCCCAGCCGATCCAGGATAACGCTTTGACGGTCCACTCCGGCGCGAAAATGCGCATCAGGTCGTCGTCGAAGCAAAGGAAAAACTGGCTTGAGCCGGCGTCACCCTGTCGTCCCGAGCGGCCCCGGAGCTGGTTATCGATTCTCCTGGCTTCATGCCGTTCTGTGCCGAGTATGTGCAGCCCGCCTATATCGGCTACTCCGGGACCGAGCTTTATGTCCGTGCCCCTGCCGGCCATATTCGTCGCTATGGTGACGTTGCCCCGCATACCGCCGTCACGCCCTTTGTGCTGTTGCCCGGCTTTGGTGACAATCACGGCCTCTCTGGCGTGTTGTTTGGCGTTTAGAACCTCGTGCTCAAGCCCGTATCTTTTTGTCAGGGCCGCCGATAGCGCCTCACTTTTTTCTATGCTTATCGTCCCTATCAGCAGCGGCCGGCCGGTGGAGCTTACCTCGTGAATCTGCTCCACTATGGCATTGAACTTTTCCTGAACGGATTGATAGATGACGTCTTCCCGGTCGTCTCTGATACACGGCTCGTTGGTTGGTATTACAACTACTTCAAGTTTGTATATGTTCAGGAATTCTTCCGCTTCTGTTGCGGCGGTTCCTGTCATTCCCGCTATCTGGTCGTAAAGCTTGAAAAAATTCTGCAGGGTAATAGTGGCAAGCGTTTGGGATTCTTCCTTGACGGTCACATTTTCCTTTGCCTCGACGGCCTGGTGAAGTCCGTCCGACCATTGCCGGCCGTGCATCAGTCGCCCGGTGAATTCATCGACAATAATCACCTTGCCGTCCATGACGACGTAGTCTTTTTCCCTTTCGAAAGCGACGTGTGCCCTCAGGCTCTGTTCTAAAAGATGCGGCCATTCCATATTCGAGCCGGTAAAAAACGAGCCGACCCCCGCTATGTCCTGGGCGGCTCCGACGCCTTCATGTGTGAGATGGACCGCTTTTTTATCGTATTCAACTTCGTAATATTGTGTGGCATTTATCAACCTCGCTTCGGCGGCCTCCTTTTCCACCTGAGTCTTTTCGATAGTCTTTTGAGCTTTTTCAATCCGCTTGCTGTCTTTATCTTTTTTGGCGTCGGAAATTTCACCCTGTGCGCTGGCCAAAGCTCTCTCGGCCGAGTCGATTTGTTTTTTGGTGCGGTCGTAACTGCTTTGGAGGCTGATGAGCTTTCGAGAGACATCATCCGCCTTTCTATATCTGGTGACATCATCGAAAGCCGGGCCGGATATAATCAGAGGCGTCCGGGCTTCGTCGACCAGGATCGAATCGACCTCATCGATAATCGCATATTGCAGCGATCCCTGCACCATTTGCCGCAGTGAGGTTTTCATGTTATCGCGAAGGTAATCGAAGCCGAACTCGTTGTTTGTGCCGTATGTGATGTCAGAAGCGTATTGATTTCTTCTCTCGTCACCGGCCGTATCCATATCCGCCTGAATCGCCCCGACGGTCAACCCGAGGGCCTCATAAACCGGACCCATCCATTCGGCGTCGCGCTTGGCGAGATAGTCGTTAACGGTGACAATATGAACTTTCCTGCCGGTCAGATGCACAAGGTACGCCGCCAGAGTTGCCACTAAGGTTTTGCCTTCGCCGGTCGCCATCTCGGCGATTTTCCCCTCGTACAGCACGTTACCGCCGACGAGCTGTACATCGAAGTGCCGCATTTCGACATTTCGCCTTGCCGCCTCGCGGACGACCGCAAAGGCCTCCGGTAATATATCTTCGGGTTTTTTCCCGGCTTCAATCGCTTCCTTGAGTTCGGCGGTTTTTGCCTTCAAAGAATCACCGTCGAGATTTTTTACCTGCTCCTCGAACTCTCCGGCCTGCCGGGCGACGACCGAATACGCCTTGACCATCCGTTCGTTGCGGGACCCAAAAACCTTGACAAGAGTTTTATTAATTTTACCTAAAGGCATAATTTTATTTTGTTATAACGAGGACTGCCGCTCGTTTGCCAGTGATAGATAACAGCTTATTCTTTTACCCGTGTAACATATTCTCCGGTACGGGTATCGACGCGGATAAGCTCACCGGTCTTAATGAACGGCGGCACCTGAACAATCAGGCCGGTTTCGAGTGTCGCGGGTTTATTCTGATTTGTCGCCGTTGCGCCTCTGATTTCCGGCGGCGTATCGGTAACTTCCAAATCCACCGTATTCGGTAAAGTCACCACAACTGGTTTTCCCTCGTACATACTGACCTGCAGTTGAGTATTCGGCTTGAGGTATTTCGGGCCGTCTCCGAATGCGTCGTCATCCAGAGTGATCTGGTCGTAGTTTGTCGTATCCATCAGGATATGTTCGCTGCCGGCCGAATACAGGTATTCATAAGTTCTTTTATCCAGAAAAGCCTCTTCGATATTTTCCTCGGAGCGAAGGCGAATATTTTGAATGGAACCGTCGGCCAGGCTCTTTAATTTTGTCTGATAAACCGCTCCGCCCTTGCCTAATTTAACGTGCTGATAATCAACAATGGCGTACAATTTGCCATCGATTGTGACGGTTTGACCTTTTTGCATCTGCGATGCTTTCATATTCTACTCCAAAAACATACATTTATCGATTTAATCCAAAGTGATAAGTATCGCAGAATTATGCCGGAATGTCAACAAATCAAGGAAACTGATTAGGCAATGTTTTTTACCGCCGCTTTTTTCGCTTGTTTGTGTATTTCCTTTTATGCCGGGATTTTATTTTTTCCCGCTCTTTTGGTTCTTGTGCCAAAGGTTCTACAGGGCTGAGGTTGAGCTGCCTGGCCGGGACATTCACCGAAACTATGTTGACTTTCATCGCCCTGCCCAGACGAATATTGGCTCCTGAACGGCTGCCTACAAGGGATTGATTTTTGGCATTGAATTTCCAGTCGTCGGGGCCAAGGTCTTCGGTCCTGATAAGGCCTTCGATTCCGAACTTGCGGCACTGCACAAACACGCCGAAACTCGTCAGGCCGGTAACGACACAATCGAGATGTTCACCGATTCTTTTCGAGAGCATTTGCAGGATTAAAACTGTTTTAAGCTCCTCTTCGGCGTCTTCGGCCCGCTGTTCGGTAAAAGTGATATGTTTACCGGTCTCTGTTAAATCCTGAGTTGCCGCATCTCTTTTCGCTTCTTCGATGCGGTCTTGTAAATAACTTTCCAGAACACGATGAACAAGTAAATCGGCATACCGTCGAATAGGGCTGGTAAAGTGACAGTAATGCGTCGAGGCCAGAGCGTAATGACCGATGTTCGTCGGTGCATATTGTGCCTTTTCGAAACTTCGCAGGACGGCTAAATTCACACCGAATGAACTGTCGGAGCCTTTAACGGCATTCAATAAATCCTGAAGGACTTTTCGATCAGGATTTCGAGGAAGTGTGTATCCGAAGGCTTTGACCATCGTAACGAGATTTTTCATGCTCAAAGCGTCCGGCTCCGGATGAATCCGCCGCATGAAGGGGACATCGAGTCTATCCAGAAGGGAAGCGACCGCATCGTTGGCCTCGACCATGAACATTTCAATCATCGTATGCGGATAGCTCGTATCGGCCGGCTGGGCATCTATGACCTGACCTGATTTGTCCATGATTAATTCGGTCTCCGGCAAATCCAGGTGCAGCATCCCGTTTTTTATCCGCCGCTTTTCGATTGCCCGGCTGAGAGCTTCCATGTTATTGAGCAGCTTGACTACTTCCGGTCTGACTTCCTTGGTATGACCCTTAAGAATCCTGTCGGCCTGTCTATATGTCAGACGCTGTGTTGAGCGGATAATACTGTTTGCAAAGCTGCGGGATACGATGTTGGCATTCCGGTCGTAGGTAATATACGCGCTTTTGGCGAATCGCTTTTGGTCCGGCTGAAGGCTGCAAATGCCGTTACTGAGAATCTCCGGCAGCATTGGAATTGTTTTGGCGGGCAGGTAAGCGCTGTTGCCGCGGTCTTTAGCTTCGATATCCAGTGGAGAATCGGCAGTGACAAAAGTGCTGACATCGGCGATATGGACACCCAATACCCAGTTGCCGTCGGAAGCTTTTTCGAGGCTGATTGCATCGTCGAAATCTTTAGCATCCGGCGGGTCGATTGTAATAATAATTTTATCCGTGATATCCTGCCGGTTGTTTTTATCATCCGGATTAAAATCCGCTGCGGCCCTGCGGGCCTGCTTGATACAGTCGGCATCAAATTCGCCGGGCAGGTGGTACTGGTGGATGATCGATTTAATCTCGGTATCATATCGACCCGCTTTACCGAGCACCTCGATGATAACACCGCGAGCAAGGTGCTTCTCAGTCGGGTAAGTCAGGATTTCGATTAGTACTTTGTCCTTTGCCCTGGCTCCTTTTGCACTGACATCATCGACTGAAATAGGCTCAAAGAAACTCGATCCGTCCGGCTGAACAAGCCAGCCTTCGGAATGTTTAACCAGGGTGCCCACGAACCTGTTTTGCGCCCGTTCGAGGATTTTGATGATTTCACCGCTGAACTGCATTTGCCCGCCGCGCTTGCCTTTCCTTTTGACTTTCGCGATGACAGTATCGCCGGTCATCGCCTCGGAAGTGGCATCCGGGGGAATAAACAAATCGCCGTGCGTATTGGCCTGCCGCGGAATAACAAAGCCGAACCCTTTGGGATTGGCCCGGAATGTCCCTATGATTTGGCCGGCCAGCGAAGGCAGGCTAATCAGATTTTTCGCCCCGATGACTACGTGCCCGGCATGGCGAAGATTCTCGAAAGCATCTTTGAAATGCGGATAATCTTCCGAGCTGACACCCAGCGCCTTGGCCAGCTGGCCGAGCTTGAGCGGCTCGTAATCACTATGCTTGAGCAGTTTTATTATTCGATCTTTGTAAACTTCGGCCATTTTTTCAACTTATTGCCTCTATGCTCATCACCCTCAGCGAAATAAATATTTCTATTCAAATACTCCAATGAAAAATGCTACCGTTCTTATCATCTCGAACGAGGCATAAGATACAATGGATATATCTGCCACGATTAATAGTCGAAGGATATTTATCCAAAACAGATTTCTCCACCTTATACCGACTCAGGTCGGGACTTCGGTCGAAATGACATGTAACTTCGAGAAGGGGCCCTTCAAAAAGATTGCCAAATGGGAACTCAATCGAGCATCGAGTAGCAAAATCAGCTTTGTTTTGTCCCGAGGGTGTTGAGCTTTTTTACCAGCCGGGATTTTTTTCGGGCGGCGGTTCTTTTGTGCATAGTGCTTTTCGATGCGGTTTTGTCAAGTTTCTTAGTGACTAATCTAAACTGCTCGGTCGCCGCCACAACATCGTCTTTATCCAGCGCTTCTTCGAAATGCTTGATTTGTGTTTTAACCTGGCTTTTACGCGCCCGGTTTATTGTCCTTCTTTTTGTGTTTTGTTTGGCTCTTTTTTTAGCCTGTAACGAACGTGCCACTATATTCTCCTAAAACTTATTTTTCTTTCTCAATATCTACTGAGAGGTCGGTTCTGTTTTATCACTTCTTAATCTGTCAACCCGCTGGCTGACGTCTTTATACGCAAAATCGGTCTGAGCGATTTTACGATATACATCCAGGGCCTCTTGCGTTTTGCCCTGCTGCTCATAAGCCAGTGCAAGATTATACCGCAATTCCTTGCCGATTGCATCATCTTTTAATTCGTATGAATTTATTGCCTTCGTATATACGTCAATCGCATCCGCCAGCCAGCCCTTTTTGAAAAAGCAGTAGCCTATCTGGTTCATCGCGGCAATCTTTCGTCTTGGGTCTTTCTGGGCCTGCTGGAACAAGGGGATAGCCTCATCATACTGCTCGTTCCGAACCAGATGCCGGGCATATTCATATTTTAGCCGCAGATCGGTCGGATAATTCTGAGTACAGAGCTTATAGTGCTCCATCTCGATATCTTCAAGTTTCGCCGTTAGTTTTTCGATTTCTACCATGGTCTGCTGGTTACCGGGATTTGTTTCGAGAGCGGATTTCGCCTGTTGTATTTTCCTTCTGAGCTGTTTAGTCCTTAGCTCACCTGCCCGCTGTTTGAAGCTAAAATCGCTCTTCGTTTCGTAAGTACGTTCCAATAAAGCGATTGCATCATCCTCGTCCTTGTCGTTATCCATCTCCGAGAGGGCGTTGGCCAATTCAAAAATATTCGCCGACGAGTCCGGATTCCGGACTATTTTTTTTCTGGCGTCTTCGAGTGCCTTGACCCGATAATCCTCTGTTTTAACGACGCCGGCCTGGGAGTGAAGTTTTTCCTGTTCTTCGCGGTCTTTAATGGCCTTCCGAAAATCCTCCTCCGTTTCATATTTACCCCTGGCCATTGTTAATTCAGCAGAGAGATTTTTATACTCATCGGCCAACTCTTTATCATGCGGTTTAATCCGGACAATATGCTGGCAGGCTGCAACTGCCTTATCAAATTCTTCGATAGCCTTGTAAGAATCCTTTAGCAGGATGTATGTCTGCAGCGAAGGTTTCTCGGCTGCATTATTCATCTGGAAGATTAAATTGGCAATCCAGTGTGCTACTTTATTATAACCACCGGCCACCGCTGCTTTTAACATCGCTTCGGCATAAGGCAAATGATCCGGGTTCTTGGCAAAAAGAAATTCGGCGTTAAGCATCTGCTCGAGGGGGCTTTTCCCTCCCAGACGTTTTACCTTCTCCATCATCGAAGATTTTTTGCCGCCTTCTCCCTGGCGACGTAAGGCTAACTCAAAAAGCGGCAAATGGCCCTGCTCAAGTGCTTCCGGATCATAGCGCAGACCTTCGATATACATTTCTACTGCGTAATCGAAATTTTTCCTCTCGGCTACTTGTACTGCCCTATCAAAAAAAGCCTTTGCCTTCGCCGATCCGAGGTCATTTTCTTCCTGCATATTTACACCAACTCTGTGCTCGATTCTACTTTACAATCCGCCTATCGTAGTCATAAGCGATGATTTGTCAATAAATATTTACTTGTCGGCCGGGCCGGGCTGTGCTATAAGAGAATTCATGTATCCTATATCGTTGTTTTAGGTAATTAAGACATTTTATTGAGAGACCGATATGATTAATGCGCTTGAACAATACGATCCGCAGATTTGTGAATTGATTAGACAGGAAGCGGCCCGCCAGAGCGGCTGTATCCGTCTTATACCCTCGGAAAATTACGTTTCCAGGGCCGTCATGTTAGCCAGCGGCAGTTGCCTGACCAACAAATACGCCGAGGGCTATCCGGGAAAACGATATTACGAGGGCCAGCAGGTAACCGACCTGATCGAAAGAATGGCCCAGGAAAGGGCCAAAAAATTATTCAAGGCCGACCATGCCAACGTCCAGCCCTATTCGGGCTCGGTCGCAAATTTAGCCGCCTATGCAGCTTTGATAGAGCCTGGTGATACAATTATGGGAATGTCTCTTTCGCACGGCGGACATTTGACCCATGGCTGGAAGGTATCATTGACAAGCAAATTCTATAATTCCGTTCCGTACCCCGTAAACGAAAAAACCGGCAGGCTGGATTTCGACCATATTCGAGACCTAGCAAAGAAGCACCGACCGAAAATTATCATCTCCGGTGCCACAGCGTACCCGAGAGAAATCGATTTCGAGATCTTCGGCCAGATTGCCAAAGAAGCCGGTGCGTATCTTGTCAGTGATATTGCCCATATCGCAGGTCTTGTAGTTGCAGGTTTACATAAAAGCCCCGTACCATACGCCGATATCGTCTCAACTACGACACACAAAACTCTCCGCGGCCCCCGCGGCGGGATGCTGCTGTGTAAACAAGAACATGCAAAGAATGTTGACAAAGCGGTTTTTCCCGGCCTTCAGGGCGGCCCGCACATGCATACATTAACGGCAATCGCAGTGGCAATGGCCGAAGCCGATACGCCCGAGTTCGTGGCCTATGCCAAACAAATCATCAAAAATGCCAAGGTTTTAGCCGATAAGCTGATGGGATATGGCTTCAATCTGGTCACCGGCGGTACGGATAATCACCTGATCCTGATTGACCTGAGAAACAAAAATATCCCGGGCAAAAAACTGGCCAAGGCGCTTGATAGGGCCAGAATTGTCACCAATTACAACACCGTCCCCGGTGACTCTGCTCCGCCAATGAATCCCAACGGCGTGCGCATAGGAACACCTGCTATTACCACACGCGGTATGAAAGAGCCCGAAGCGAAGAAAATTGCCGAGTTTATCAACAAAGTAGTTGAAAATATCGATGACGATTCCGTCATCGAAGAAGTCGGCAAAGATGTGCTGCTGCTTTGCTCCCAGTTTCCTGTGCCGGAACATTTCATTATTCCATCTAAAAATAGCGTTTAGGGGACATAAAAACATAATAAATACGAGGTAGAGGGTTTCCTTCCCTCATATGTCCCCTGCACTCTTTCAAAAAAAATAAATTTTTTTATTTTTTTGTTAATATCCGGCTGATCAGAAACGTCTAATTTACAGTACGCGTGATTTTTATACTCCGGTTAGAGACCAAAAGGACCGAAAATGAGGATTCTGTTGTACGGCAGCAATCTTATCTATGGGGTCCGGACGGGAGCGTTGTCAACTCTTTACTTGATTTTACCTTTTATAATGTGTGCTTGATTTACATTTAAACGAAGGGAGACTCAAATGCTGCAGGCAAAAGATATTATGACGAAGGAAGTGGTTGTTGTTTGGCCGGAAACATCGGTAAAAGAAGCATTGGAACTTATGCTGGCAAATGAAATTTCCGGCATACCTGTAGTCGAACGAGATATGAAGCTAGTCGGAGTTGTTACAGAAAAAGATTTACTGAAGCTATATTTTGAATTGGGAAGTATCAGAAAAAAAATGGTAAAAGAATTTATGACACAACCGGTGGTACACTTTGATGAAAATGAGAATATCGAAGATATTTGCCGGTGTCTGAATACAGTTCATTTCAGAAGAGTGCCGGTGACGAGAGGTGATAAATTAGTCGGTATTATCAGCAGACCTGATGTCATCAGATATATTCTCTCGGTCGAACGCCGGGAGATAAATGTATAATACGACTATGACTTAGATGCCGAATCGTACCCTGTGGATCCTGCGGACATGATTAACAGTATAGAGTACTTAACGGTATCTATTCCAGTGAAACTAAGACCGGAGCACAAGGCGATGCTGAGAAAAGAGTATCTTTTGTCTCTGTGCACACGATGAAGAATTTTTGATACGAAATGAAGTTGCATTCTTATCCTTTTTTTAGTGAAATACATTTATCTATTGTTTATGGTCAAACTAAATGAAGATTTTCGGATGTTTTATGGGTAAGCAAAAAGGATTCACGCTAATCGAGCTATTAGTTGTTATTTCCATCATCGCACTTTTGATGTCGATTCTTATGCCGGCGCTAAATCGTATCAAATCACAGGCCAAGACCGTTGCCTGTCAGGGCCGGCAAAAACAGTGGTCATATATTTTCTCTATGTACACCAACGATAACAACGGCTATTTTCACGACCGCCCCTTCGGCGACGAATACGAAAAGATGTGGCCGCAATTCTACAAGTCATATTACAGCGAACCCAAAATGCGCTGCTGCCCGGCTGCTCAAAATCCGGATTTAAATACAGGTTCGTTTGCTACCTGGGGCACGAAGTATAATTCAGATCCCGACTGGGGCTGGGGGGGTACCTGGATGCCTGTAGAGGGCTTTTATGGCAGCTATGGCTTCAATCGGTATGTCTTGAATAAAGAGGGTCCTGAATACTGGAGAAAAACCAACGTAAAAAATGCCGATGAAGTCCCGGTTTTTGTAGATTGTCTTTATGTGGCACTGAATCCAACTCCCAATGACTCACCTCCTCAAATTGAAGGCGCCCGCTCGAGCACGCAGCAAATGCAGTTCTCATGTATCGATCGTCATGTTGAGAATATCAACGGCCTGTTTTTAGACTTCTCTATCAGAAAAATCGGGCTCAAGGAACTCTGGACCCTTCGCTGGAGCAAAACATTCGACACTGCCGGTGTCTGGACCTTTGCAGGAGGCGCACGACGGGAAAACTGGCCCCTCTGGATGCAAAACTTCAAAGAATACTAAGCCGCAAGCCAAACCAAGAAATCCAATTAATTCTGTCATTTCGATTTGGTTGAATAAATGGAAAGCTGTTTCGCCCTACATAACAACTAAATCATTAACTCTGCAAAGTTCTTGTTTCACCATAGTTTAACCAAGGCGTGCTTGAAGATTGACGCTAAGTGGCGCATCGATTAATGTATAGGCCATGGGTTTAACTGGTAATCTTTTGGATCAGGGATAATGAACGAGCATACGGATTTCGATGTTGTAGTTGTTGGCGGTGGAATTGTGGGGCTGGCCTCGGCCTATAAAATTACGTTGAGTCATCCGAACATCCGCCTCGCCGTATTAGAGAAAGAAGACAAACTCGCCGCTCATCAAACCGGGCATAATTCCGGCGTAATTCATTCAGGTCTGTACTACGAGCCTGGCTCGAATAAGGCGAAAACCTGCACCAAAGGGCGAAAGGAGCTTGTCATTTTCGCAAAGAGACATCGCATCCCATACGAGATTTGCGGTAAAATTATTGTCGCAACAAACCAGAAAGAATTGCCCAACTTCGAAAGAATTTACAACAACGGCCGGCGAAACCAAATCGAAGGGATAGAAAAAATAACACCCGAGCAAATCAGGGAAATCGAGCCTTTCTGCGAGGGCATCGCCGGTATTCGTGTGCCTTGCACGGGGATAATTGATTTCGTTAAAGTGGCGGAAAAATTAGCCGAATTAATCGTGGCAAAAGGTGACAGTAACAAGGTCTTTACCAGCCATGAGGTCACGGGATTCGACAAGCACGATTTTTATACCAACGTACTGACAAACAAGGGCAATTTTTCCACCAAATACATTATCAATTGTGCCGGTTTGCAATCCGACCGAATAGCTCAAGCAGATAGAGTCGAGCCCGGTGTAAGAATCGTGCCTTTTCGAGGAGATTATTACGAATTGACCGAACAGGCCAAAGATAAGGTAAAAGGCCTGATTTATCCGGTTCCGGACCCGGCATTTCCTTTTTTAGGCGTTCACTTTACCCGCACGGTCGAAAATAAGGTCGAGTGCGGTCCAAACGCCGTCTTTTCATTCAAGCGGGAAGGTTACGGTAAAACCGACTTTAATCTGGCCGATACATGGGAAGCCTTGTCATATCGCGGAACTTTGAAGGTGTTTCTAAAAAACTTCAGATACGGCCTGAGCGAATATGCCCGGGCATTTTCACGGAAATTATTTCTACGCAGTCTGCAAAGGCTGATTTCTACGCTCCAGGATGAGGATATCAAGCCATTAAAATCTGGAATACGTGCACAGGCGATTAGTCGCAACGGCAAATTAGTTGATGATTTCATGATAGAAAGACGAAAAAATTCCATTCACGTCTTGAACGCGCCGTCCCCTGCCGCGACAGCCTCGTTAGCCATCGGCGAGTATATTAATAAAATTGCTACCGAACAATTTAAGCTGGGAAAAAACTGATATCGACTGAAACTTGAAGTTCAATGTTGGAACCTTAAGTTTTAGAAGTATCCTGAGAAAGAACAAAAAATGAAAACAAGTAAAGACCAGCGGCAAAAAGTGAGATATTCGTTTCTGAAGATATTAACCGGTTCGGATTTGTCCCGGCGACGGCTGCCGTTTATGGCAATCGAAAGTGTGAATCCCGGCCCGGTTGTCTGGCTGACCGGCTGTATTCACGGCGACGAAGTCACCGGGATAGTCACGATTCAGGAGGTTTTCAAAAAGATACAAAAGCAGCCTCTGCGAAAAGGAACCCTTTACGCGTTTCCATTAATGAATCCCATCGGCTTCGAAGCAGGCTCGCGAAACATCACCATCAGCAGGGAAGACCTGAACCGTTCCTTCCCCGGCTCTAAAAACGGCTCATTAGCCGAAAGAATCGCAGACAAAATATTCACAACAATCGAACAGACAAAACCGACACTCATCCTGGACCTGCATAACGACTGGATGAAGTCAATCCCATACACGGTCATAGACCCCGATCCGGGCCAGGCTCACAAACAGGCGTACGATAAAGCAAAAGCAGCGGCTGAAAAATCCGGCTTTCTGGTTATTATTGAAACAGAGGAAATTCGCAGATCCTTCACTTATAATTTGTTGGCGCATAATATTCCCGCCCTGACGATTGAGCTGGGAGAATCGTACGTTGTCAATGAAACGAACGTTCAATACGGCGTAAAATCCATTCTGAATATTCTGAATTATCTGGAAATGTTCGAAAACAAAGACGAGCCTTTTATTTTTGAAGTGCCGGACAAAATCAAAAGAAAACCGCTGAAGTTTGCAAGTGAGCCGGTTAGTTCGGCCAGCGGCATTATCCGTTTTTTAGCCAGTCCGGGGGACATCGTTAAAAAGGGCCATGCGGTGGCAAAAATCTATAATACTTTCGGGAAATTACAGGACACCGTTGTATGTCTGCATGACGGCATTATTTTAGGGCATTCGGATTCGTCCGTTGCTTATCCGGGTGCGCCGATCATGGCCTTTGGTGTGACATAAAAAAACTGAATTAAAAATGCGTAAGTATCAAACCAGTAATTTATTCGAGCAGGATATCGAGGAAACGCCCTGCCGGTATGTCATCCGCGTGGCGTTCGAGTCGGCGGCGGACACTGAGTTCGACTACGCCGTGCCGGACCAGATTTGGCCGGTCGATGTCGGCCAGAGAGTCGAAGCGCCGTTCGGGAGAAATAATAAGCTCCATATCGGTTTTTGTGTGGATATCGACAAGAGCAGGCCAGATCCTTCGGCTCCGCTTCGCTCCGCTCAGGATGACAACAAAAGATATAAGCTTAAAAAAATCACTAAGATTATCGATAAAGAGCCGCTGGTCGATGCCGAGCTAATGGAATTAGCGAGGTGGATCAGTAATTATTATGTTTGTCCGCTCGGCCAGGTCTTAGCGGCGATCGTTCCCTCGGCAGTCAAACGCGGGGCCGGTGTTAAAACACAAACTTATGCTTACCTGACAATAAAAGCCGCCGACATTGATAAAACTATCCATGAATTAAGAGGCAAAAAACAAAAACTAATCGTCTCCTTTCTGCAGGAACAAAAAGCCCTCAATAAAGATTCGGCAATAGAGCTGCAGGGATTATTGAAAACGGCCGACTGCGGCAAAGAGCCTGTCAAAAGACTTACCGAAAAACGGATTGTAAAAATCTCCCAAAAAACCATATTGAAATCCCTGCCGGCAATTCCAAATGAGATGGCTCTAAAACCACCGGAACGAATCGTCCTGAACCGGGATCAGCAAAAAACGCTCGATTCCATTAAAGAAAAGATCGACTCAGGCCGGTTCGGTGTCACGCTTCTGTACGGCGTCACCGACAGCGGCAAGACCGAGCTTTACATCAGGGCCATCAAGGCCGTACTGAAAAAAGGCAAAAGTGCAATAGTCCTGCTACCGGAGATTGCCCTGACGGCACAAACCGTTCAGCGATTCAGCGAAAGATTCGAAAAAATCGCCGTCATGCATTCGGGCCTTACCGCCGCCCAACGCAATGTACAGTGGCAAAAAATCAAATCGTCTCAGGCCGACGTGGTAATCGGCGCCCGCTCGGCGGTTTTTGCACCATTGGCAAACCTCGGTCTTATCGTCGTGGACGAAGAGCATGAATCCAGCTATAAGCAGGATACGGCCCCACGCTACCACGGCAGAGACGTAGCAATCAAGAGGGCACAACTTGCGGACGCACACTGCATTTTAGGCTCTGCCACACCGTCGCTGGAAACGCTGGCCAACTGCCAAAGCAAAAAACATTTCAACCTGCTCCGTCTGCCACAGAGAGTAATGAACCTTCCCATGCCGGAAATGAAACTTGTCGATATGCGGCAGAGCAATATCACGCAAAAAGGGATTAATTTAATCAGCGAGCCGTTGGCCGAACGGCTTAAAGTGACCCTCGAAAGAAAAGAACAGGCAATTTTACTACTGAATCGACGAGGCTACAGCAATTTCGTATTCTGCCCCTCGTGCAGATATACTCTACGCTGCCGGAACTGTGATGTCACGCTGACTTTTCACAGGTCGAATATTCCTCGCCGGGACCGAATGAGCACTATTACCGGCAGACACATGCACTCCGGTTACGCAATATGTCACTATTGCCTCGCACAAACACTTGTGCCTGAAAAATGTCCCTTATGCGGCAAGGGATTTGCAATGATAGGACTCGGCTCGCAACGGCTCGAAGAAGAGTTAGCGAAAAAATTCCCCACGGCCCGCGTTTCAAGGATTGACAGCGATTCGATGGCCGGTAAAGATTATTACCGCATGCTCAGGGATTTCGGACAGGGACGAATCGATATCTTAGCCGGTACGCAAATGTTGGCCAAGGGGCTGCATTTCCCCAACGTCACCCTGGTCGGAATTATCAGTGCCGATACCTGTCTTTATCTGCCGGACTTCAGAGCGAACGAGCGGACCTTCCAGTTGATTTCCCAGGTAGCCGGGCGGACGGGACGCTCGACTAAAAAGGGGATAGTTTTCGTGCAGACATTTCTGCCGGAGCAGCAGGCGATTGCTTATGCCCTCAAAGGGGATTTCGACGGCTTTATCAAAGAGGAGCTAAAACATCGCAAATCCTGCAACCTGCCGCCCTACTGGCGACTGGCGGCTGTCACTATGCGGGATATGAACTTCGAGAAGCTCGAAGCCGCCTGCAAACAAATGCGGCAAAAAATCGACCGAATCGTCGCGAGGGAAAAATTAAAGGTTAATATTCGCGGTCCTATGCCCGCTGCAATAAACCGAATCCAGCGTTTCCACAGGATGCAAATCATCATCCAAGCACCCGAAGCAGCAACAATTCAGCGATTATTTACCGGCTTGAGGGCCGAACCGCCTGTCCGCCCCGCCGTAAAAGTAGTGATAGATATCGATCCTGTCAATTTACTATAGGCCGGATTTTGCCATATCATCTTATTTTCAAAGAGCTTACGCCAAAATTGGGTTCGTTTTTTCAAATTACTTTACGCAATACGCACCACGCACCACGCAAAACGAATAAATTGGCTTCGTTTTTTTCCGGCCAAATCCCCGAAAACCGCCAGATTTCTCATAATCTTCTTATTTCAAAGAGCTTACAGTATATTACCCAAATTAACATTGGCTTTGTTTTGCATTTTTTACCGCGGCCCGTTCGACTCCGCTCAGGGTAAACTCCGTCTTATGAAGCCGGGTTGTCCCACCAAGCAGGCTTGGCGGCTAAATATGGAATTTTTGATTTTTGAATTGTAATTTTGCCTTTTACCTTTTTACTTTTGATTTGCTTTATTTGCCCTATCCCCCAAACCCTATCCCCTGTTTACTATTATACGACCGCCTCGGCGGATCGCTGGCTTTTTCCGTAATTTTTCAGGATTTTTTTTATAAATTCCTGCCACGGCGTAGTCTTACGAAGCCGGGCTTCACTATTTTTCTCTTGCACACCTTAGAGGCAAAATATATATTGCCTATTGCGATGCGATGTACTCCATGATTTTCTAACCGGCGGAAAAGCTGTCAGCCGTTAGCTTTTAGTTTTCAGCTACAAAAGAATAATATATTAGCTCGGAAGGAGATATTAACTATGAATACTACGAGGTTTTACGGTCACTTTGCTGCGGCGTATGGAAGCTGCTGGCTGGTTATGTTTCTTGCAGCTTTTGTCACGCAAAGCCATATCAATCTTGGAGAGTTGGGCTTCTTTGGTTTTCTTGCAATTAGTCTCGGCTATGCTTATCTGAGATACAGGGGTAATCAAAGACTGGATAATACAATATTGGGAATTGGAAAATGGATTGATGGTTTCACAAGTAAGGTTTCCAAAAGGTTTTTTTCCAAACAGGCTTAATAAATTTTTCTCCGAAAACCGTAGAATAATATGTTAGCTAGGAGAAAGACAATGAAAATATTCATACAAACATGCCTCCTGTTCTGTTGCTGTATCACCCTCTCTGCTTGTAAGGATAAGAATGATATTCGCCAGAACAACAACGAGACAACTACCCAGGCAGTAACAACGGCTGCAGCCTTCAGTCCGCGCAATAACAAAGTAACGATTGACGATGAACTCTTCCGGATCGATCCGTCAAGTCCACAAGACGTGTCTCATTTCGTTATCAGTGAGTATCATTTCGTTATCAGTGATTATATGTGGGATGGTCATGCTTATAATCCAGTGACCAAAGGGTGGCAGCAGTTATACTTCAAGGCTACAGTTAATGAGACTGGAACAGGCTTTGTAATTGGCAGCTATCAGCTTTATCTCGATAAAGAATTCAAGATTAAGGCATATGTATATACTGATATGGAGGGTAAGAAAATCCTAGCAAAGGTTGGTGATGGTGCTGTAAAGGGTAAATCTTCTTATGCAATGGACAGAGAAGGTGATTGGGTGGCGACATACTACAAGGCTACAGTTAATGAGACTGGAACAGGCTTTGTAATTGGCAGCTATCAGCTCTATCTCGATAAAGAATGCAAGATTAAGGTACATGCATATACTGATATGGAGGGCAAGAAAATCCTAGCAAAGGTCGATGATGATGCTGTAGAGGGTATCTCTGGCGCGTTCAACAGAGAGAAAGATAAATGGCAGACCACATACTACAAGGCTAAAGTCAATAAAGACGCAACAGGCTTTGTAATCGATAGCTATCAGTTCTATAGCGATGCAGACTGTAGAGTTGAGGTGTTTTCATATACTAACAAGGATGGTATAAATGTCATTGCTAAGGCCGATGAGTTAGCAGAAGGTATTGGGGGGGCATTCAACAAAGATACAGGTAAATGGCAAACCATATACTTCAGCGCAAAGGTAAACAGAAGTGGCACAGACTTTGTTAGTCGTACTCATAACACCTTTGCTGATCCTGCCCTTACAAAGAAGATAGTTGTCGAAAGAGATGTGGCAGATGGCATACTCTATATCAAGAGGGCAGGGGTCGCGCCGTAATTATTAACTTTTTGTCATGTGACTTGTAAGTGACATGTGCTAACATCTGAATCAAGAGGCACGTCGCGGTCAGAGAAACTAGGGACAACGGCCTATTAACGGTTGTTAATATAAAAATATCTATTATTATTAGGGAATATAAACGGCAAAAGAATATAATATCTTGTTATGTGAATAGAAATGAGTATCGAAGATATTATTAAGAAAAAGGATGTTCCTGTTGGCCAATTTGCATTCGAGACCAAGAACCTCGATGGGCCAAGCGAAGAGTTTCTTGAGAAATCGGCCTCGCTGATCGGCTATATTGTTCATAGTTTCAATACTCTAGATGAAGAGCTATCCTCACAGATCAGCGCCCTCTTTTTTGACGATTGCGATATGTTAGGACTCTTGGTCACCTGCAAGATGACCTACTCCCAAAAAGTAGACTTATTCAAACGTCTTCTTCTCTGCGAACAGGAGGCAATCGGACGAAGTATGCCATGTTTTGAAGCACTGATTCAGAATTTGTCAGAAGCTGGTATACTTCGTAATAAGGTCATTCATGCTGATTGGGAAAGTGCTCATCCTGACGGTTATACTCTCTGCAAAGTCAAGGTGAACTCTAAAGGTTTGCAACACGAGTATATTCAGTTCACCATAGAGTCGCTAAAAGACATATTAAATTTGATTGATAGGACGATGGAAATTTTTGAAACTTACGAGGAAGATCATTCAGATCTTCTTCGTACATGATAAAGAAACTAGAGTAAACCAGGGACAGCCACAATTAATGAATGTTAACGGTACACAGAAAACGGTAACTATCCCTAATAATATTTAACGAGGCGCTTTCATCCGATGCAAAAAGCCGCGAGTCTGAAGCGCAATGTTAGGCTGCAGTAATCGGAAGGACCACATAGTATCAAGGAATAATATATGGATGTGCATGAGAACATAGATCAGCTATTCAGCGCCGCAAAGGCTGCAGATGAATTCGAATACTGTTGCACGCTTCTACGTATACGTGGACTTGAGAGTCCTGGCTGGGATCCTTTGCAAGAGAGCATCTCACTTATCGACCAGCTATTAGCAATGATTGAAGCCCCTATTCAAGATTCATTGCAGATTAGGCTAGTTTTAATGTTGTATTGCCATATTACAGAAATGAATGATCTATATAATATTATTGGGAATCTCATTAGAATAGCGAGCCATAATGATAGGTATTCAATGCTTCTATTCCCAAACTCCAAATATCCGACTCAGAAGATAAACGAAATCATGACATGGGCTAATGAAACAGAATATGTGATGATTCCACAAAACCTAGAAGCAATGCTAGTTCGCCAATTGCGGAATGCATTTTTCCATTCAGACTATGTTCTTACCTCTAGTGCTATCAATTTAGTGAATGGTCAATCAGTAGTAATCGACGGCATCGGTCAACAATCCATTCCGCTTAAGTGGATACAACCTAAAGTGAATTTAGCGATCGACATTGTTCGCTATGTAATTGCCAAGACGATTCAGTCAATACGTGAATACAAAGAATCTAAGATACTAAAGGGACGATTCGCTGCTGACGAGTCAATGATGGACCTAGAATTAATTGTAGACCCTAAATGGGGCTTGACAGGTTTTCGTTCTTATAACAGAAGCACTCCAAATGAAGCCTAACTAGCCCCTGCAGAGAGAAACTAGGGTGAAACTAGGGACAACCACCTATTAATGGATAGGGACGGCACATAGAAAACAGTAACTGTCCCTAATAAATCTCAATGCTTTAGACCGACCGTGATGAAGTGCAGGCTTTAGAAATATGTGAGTTTACATAATTAATATAAATTAGTATGGTATCCACAGATTTGCGCAGCGAAGAACCTGATCGGGAAAAATATTAAGGGGACCACATATTAAAAGAGCGTTAAGATAAGCATTCTTAAAGGAGCGAGAGCGAATATGGATTTTGATAATAACGCAAACATAACTCGAAGAAAGTTTATTAAAGGGCTAACTGGTGCAGCTGTTTGTTGTGCATGTTTTTCATTGAATTGTGAGAATTCAGAGCTTAAAATCGAAAACGGCAAGGGCAAAGAATATCTGGCAGCCGCATGCGGAACATATTGCGGAGCCTGCCCGGCTTACATCGCTAAAGACAGCGAAGATGAGCAAATAAAAATGAAACTGCAAAAGAGATCTTCATCCGGACCGATGAAGGCTAATATCGACTGGTTCGTCAATTACATGAATAACCAACGCTGCGACGGCTGTCTCAGCGGCGGCATGCTTGCCGGCCATTGCCAAAGCTGCGATATAAGGCTACACGCAGCGAACAAACAGAATGTGACTCGTTGTTCTGACTGTAAAGAGTTACCCTGCTATCGTATTACGAATTTAATTAATCAGGGTGACTATCCGCACCGCCAGGAATACCTGCCAAACCTCGAAAAAATTCGTCAGATGGGTGTTCAGGAATGGATTAAATACGAACAAGAGCGCTGGCGCTGCCCCCGGTGCGGCCTGCCTATGAGCTGGTACGACGCCGAATGTGCCGGATGTGGGGAGCCAAGATCCGAGCAACTGTTTCCTCTGGCAAAATCTGCAAAAATATGAGGAAATCTGGGAACACCATACCAATTTGTTCGGAAACCAGGGAAAGCCACCCCTTAATGGACGGGAGCGGTACACAGAAAACAGTAACTGTCCCGAATGGCGGGACTTTAAGCAACATGTTTTAGCCTCCATAGAGATCTTGCTATCTTCATAGACGGATAATGTTGCCACTCTCTCCTGACCATTCGAGGCTCTATCCTT
>Ga0315549_1000850_pt1 | contig 34721 bp, 35 predicted proteins | sample SalMarSW160200MG_FD_203101 | JGI IMG/M metagenome (GOLD analysis project Ga0315549, IMG submission 203101) | Salt marsh sediment microbial communities from the Plum Island Ecosystem LTER, Massachusetts, United States - Salt Marsh Sediment SW1601-200 ... | reverse complement strand
TACCAATTCGCTCTTATATTCTTTTTTCATAATTAATGAAAGCATAACCATCTCTTTTCCTCCTCGTGCCCATTCTGAAGGGATTTCTATATATAAATTAATAATTTTTTTTTTTTTATTGATTAATACTATCTCAAAAAAGGTTTCATTTATTTCTAAATCGAAGAATTTTATAAGTTTATATATTATATCTTCTTCAATTTTTGCATCGGGAAAGGATAAAAAGATACTTGGGCCCTTCAATCTATCAAAGTAGGTTAAAACTAGATGCATAATGATTAAATTGAGTAATATATTCTTAATTATCTATAAAAAAAATTCCTAAAATATTAATAAAAACAGAATATTATAAACTATTTTATTTCGTTAAAATCCTTGAGAAAATCCTCTAATTGAATTGGAATAATTCATTTTATTTTTTTATTAAATTACTGATTTCATCATATGATCCTATTAAATCCTTAACTTTAGGATTATTCAATCCCTCTATGCAATTACCTTGAAAAATGGATTCACCATTATCCAAAACTAACATTTTATCTGCCCAATGTTGGACAAAAAATAAATTATGAGATGTAAATAAGATAGTCATTTTTTCTTCTTTCCGTAATTTCTCAATTATAATTAAATGATTATATATTGATCTAAAATCCAAATTAGCAAAAGGTTCATCTAAAATTAATAATTTTGGTTTCATAACTAATAATCCTGCTAAAGAGGCTCTCTTTTTCTGTCCCCATGAAAGATTGAAAGGTGAATAGTTTTTATAATCTAATAGATCAACGGCTTCCAGTGCCCAATTAACTCTTTTTTTAATTTCCTCTTCTTTAAGTTTTAGGTTTCGCGCTCCAAAACCAACATCCTCTTCAATTGTAGGAGCAAATAATTGATCATCTGGATTTTGAAATAAAAAACCTATTTTCTTTCTTATTTCCCATAATTGATTTTTATTTCTAGTAAGGATATCATCGAATATTTTTATTGTACCAGAATTTGCTTTTAAAAGTCCTACTAATAATTTTAAAAGCGTTGTTTTTCCAGAACCATTATTGCCTACTAGGGCAAAGATAGAATTACTCTCAATTTTAAAAGAGAGATCTTTGATAGAAAAACTCGAATTATAGGAAAAATTCAATTTTGTTACTTCTAAAGATAAAATAAATTCATAACCCCCATATATATTTGTTTTAAATCAATAAAAAAGATATTAATTATCATTAAAGAGATGAATAATAATAAAACTGACACATCAATCATTTTAAATCCTCTTGGTGCGAAAGTAATCTTACCTGTAAAACCCCTCATTTTTAAACTCGCATATATTCTTTCACTACGTTCCATATTTACTAATACACTCTTTCCCATAATAAAAGCATGAGTTTTTAATTTCACCCAATAAGATGTTATTTTTTTTCCTCTTAATTCTTGAGCTTCCAGGATTTTCTTGTTTGAATTTGCTAAGATTGGAATATAATGCAGAAAAATAATTAAACTTCCAACAAAAATTGATGGTAATTTTAATTTGGTAAGTGCTTCTATAAAATCTGAATAGGTCAGAGTAGAAAAAAAAGACATAAAGACAAAAATAGATGTAAATATACGAAAAAATAGAAAAAAAGCTAATTCTAAACCCTCTTGATAAAAATAAATAGGTATTCCTATATTGATTTGAAATAAAACGTTGTCTCCAATATATATAGGTAAAAAAATAACAATAAAAATTGTTAACAAGAGGATACTTTTTAATTTCGATAGAATTCTTAAAATTTTCAATCGAAAAAAAAACACAATAATGATAGTGAAAAATAAAATTGTAAATATAAGATATATATCTTCAACTATTAAAAATGGAATTACTAAAATGAAAGGAATTAAAAACCTGGTTAAAGGATGGAGTTTTGATAAAGATGTTGTTTCATGTTCATATCTGAATGGTAGTATTGATTGCATATATACGGTGTCTTTATTATTATTATAAGGCATTATTTCTATTTTGAAATTATCATCAAAATAAAAAACTTTACATTACAATATAATATATCTTATCGAAATTAATTATAGGTTATTATAATCTGTTATTTAGACTTTAATTGATTTTAGGTATTTTATTAGTTATTATTTTTCAATTAAGATTTTTATATTAATATTACAAATTATATTAAACTCTTCTCCTGTTTCATTAAAGCAAAACTTATAATGCACATAATCTATTACATCATCAAAAGGATATTCCATAAGATATTTATTTATCTGATCAGAAAGCCATTTTGAATTATGGATTTTATATATACTATCATCTTCATAATCTACTTCACCAATTTATTTAAAATTAAATGCAATAACTTCATTAAATGTTATTTGATTAATATTTCTATTATAATCTTTATATTCTAACAGAACATGTTGATTTTTATAAGAAATGATTATATCGTTTGCATCTGCAGTTGTTGTTCCTAATTTTAACATTTCCATCCTTTCTGACATTTTTAAATCCACTTTTTCAATATTTATAATATATTTTAATGTGAAATAAATAAATGATATAAATATATCGAAAAGATGATTTTAGAAAATAAATTTAACTTCAATTCTTGATAATAAAAGTTTGGATAATTATCGATTTAAAATCAATTAAAAAAAGCAAGTTCATACTATTTTATAAAATTGTAAAATTCTTATAAATTATCATACTAGATCTTAAATAATTCATATTCTTAAATTATAAATCAGAAATTAAAAAAAAAAAATTAAAAAAAAAATGCATCTTCCTGATGGTTTGTTAGATCCAATATTAATTGGAGTATTATGGATTATTGCTGTTATTTTTCTAATAATAAGTTATTTTAAAGTTGGAAATCTTTTTAAAAATGAAGATTCTGAAAAATATATTCCATATATTGGAGTATTGGCTGCTGTAGTGTTTGCATTTCAATTTGTTAATTATCCAATCCCTGGGGGCACTTCAGGACATTTAATAGGAGGTACATTAGTTGCTGTGATCTTGGGACCATGGGCTTCGGTTATCATTCTATTTTTAGTTCTATTAGTTCAAACTTTATTTGGTGATGGTGGAATTACTGCCCTCGGTGCTAACACTTTTAATATGGGTATCATCTGTGGAATTCTTGGTTTCTATATTGTGCTAGGATTAAAAAAATTATTGAGTAAAACAAGATTAGATAAAAAATATATAATTACCATTTCGACGAGTATTGGATCTTATATTGGTGTGGTTCTAGCAGCTTTAATCTGTGGGATTGAATTAGGAATCTCTGGTGTAATTCCAATTGAAGTTGCCATACCTGCTATGGTGTATTGGCATTTATTAATTGGTATAGGTGAAGCAGTGATTTCGGGTTTAATTGTATTTTATATATTAAAAACCAAACCAGATTTTATAACAATTGAAATTAGTTGGAGGTCTTTAGAGAATGACCAATTGGAAAAGGTATAAATGGCCTATTTTTACAATATTGGTTACTATCTTAGTTTTGATCCTTATGCTCACAATAGGATATTCGATAGGAATTCTATCAGAAAACCCTGATGGATTAGAAAAAGTGTTAGAAACTGAAGGCGTTAGCGAGCCAGAATCTTTCTGGACTCCAATATTATCATGGATTGAAAATAATTACCTTGCGGGTATTTTAGGAATTGTTATAGTATTTTCTCTAATCGCTTCATTTTTCTATTTAAATGCATATCAGGAAAAAAAAAGAATAAAATAGCATCCTAAATTTCTCTTTTTTTATATATTTTTATTTTAATCATTCTAAATAAACTTAAGAATTAGCAAATCTTTTATAAATTATAAAATCGATATTAAATTTGTAATTAGCGGTATTATTACATATATAATTGATTATCAGAAGAATTTTAAGTCAAATTTTATTTAATAAATTTGAAATCTATAATATTTCTAATCGTTGAGAGAAGAGGATTAATATGGATATAATAAAAAAATTTGGATATTATGAATTAGCTGTTCTTTACATAGCAAAAATTAAAAAAAAATATCTTGAATTTGTAGAATCAATTCCGCCTCCATATAAAAGAGAGGAGAAATGGGTACTTATTATCTCTACAATGTATGGTTGTCCAATCGGCTGTTCAATATGTGATGCTGGAAGTTATTTTAAAGGGAATATATCAACAGAAGATATGATTAGACAAATAGATTTTATGGTTTTAAATCATTATCCTGAAAAAATAATCCCTATAAGAAAATTTAAAATACAATTTGCCAGAATGGGTGATCCTGCCTTAAATCCAAATGTATTAGAAGTAATTAAACAACTTAAAACTCGATATATGGCTCCTGGATTAATGTCTTGTATTTCTACTATTGCCCCTCTTAAAGGAACAGATTTTATGGAAGAATTAATCAAAATAAAACATAATCTTTATTTAAATGGAGATTTTCAGTTACAATTTTCTATTCACACTACAGATGAAAAAATCAGGAATAAAATTATACCTTATCCGAAATGGTCTTTAAAACAAATATCCGAATATGGAGAAAGGTTTCTAAATGGAAATGGCAGAAAAATAACTTTAAATTTTGCTGCTGAAAAAAATTATCCAATTGATGCGGAAAAAATCGCAGAATTATTTAATCCGAAAAAATTCTTAATAAAATTAACGCCATTAAATCCGACGGAAGCAGTAAAAATAAATGGTTTTCATTCTCTAATAAATCCAAATAATACTAATAATTTAAATGATTTAATCCAGAATTTACAAGACTTAGGTTTTGCTACGATACTAAGTATTGGAGAATTAGAGGAAAATTTAATCGGAAGCAATTGTGGTCAGATTGCCTTAAAATACGAAAAAGGGACATATAATATAGAAGAATTTATGCCATTTCAACAATCAATTAAAAAAATTTAATATATTTTTTAGATTGCTTAAATATGTGAGTTCATTAAAAAAAAAAAAATATTTTACTATAAAAAATAGAGAAAAAAAGATTAAAAAATGGATAAAAATCTTAGATAACTTTATTTCTGGAAAGAAGGAAATTAATTTTAATTTAAATAAAAGTGCTTTATTAATTATTGATATGCAGAATTATTTTTTAGATTCTTCATCTCATGCCTATCTTCCTTCTGGTGAAACAATTATAAAACCAATTGAAAAACTTATAAATATTTTTCAAATAAATAATCGTCCTGTAATTTTTACTCAATATGGTAAGCTAAATAGTGATAATAACGACACCATAATGGGTAGATGGTGGGGAGAAGAACTTAGTTTTGAAGATCCTTTATCAGAAATAATTCCTCCGTTTAAATTAAATGATGAAAATATAATAAAAAAATCATCTTATGATGCTTTTATTGGTACAAACCTTCAAGAATTATTAGAAAAATTAAATGTTCATCAATTATTTATAACAGGGGTTGTTACTCATTTATGTTGTGAAACAACAGCTAGATCTGCCTTTTGTAGGGGATTTCAAGTATGGATGGTAATTGATTGTTTAGCAAGTCGGAATGAAGAATTACATTTATCTTCACTGAAAGCCGCTGCTCATGGTTTTGCCACCCCAATTATAAGTGATATTTTACTGGAGAAATTGAAACATGAATAGAATTTTTTCGGAAGTTATTATAATAGGTGCAGGACCTGCTGGATGTGCAGCTGCAATCCAATTAAAACGTGCTGGACTAAATCCTTTAATATTTGAGAAAGATCAAGTTGGAGGATTAGCAAGGAATGCAAATATGATTGAAAATTATTTAGGATTTCCAGATGGTATTACTGGTTTTAAATTTATAAGTTTATTAAGTGATCATTTGCATAAAATAAATGTTAGTTTGATAAAGGAAGAAATTATAAAAATTGAATGGAATAAAGAAAAAGAAAAGTTCATTATTAATTCCAATTCAAATCAATATAAATCTAAATTTTTAATATTAGCTACAGGAACCATTCCAAAAAGAATTTCAGTTCCAGGTGAAGATGAATTATATAATTTAAAATTGCTTTTCTATGAAGTAGCTAAAATTCAAAAAAAAAAAATAATAAATAAAAACATTGCTATAATTGGAGGTGGAGATGTAGCTTTTGATTATGCACTTCAACTAGAATCTTTAACCAACAAAATCTCTATCTATTTTAGAACTAATAATTCTCAATGTTTACCTTTACTTTTAAAGAGAGTAGAATTCAATAAGAAAATAAAGATTATCAAAAATAAAGAAGTTTCAAGATTATTATGTAAAAAAATGGAAAATAATTCCACTTTAATAGAAATCAAATTTAATGATAAATCAAAATCTTATCATGATATAGTTATAATAGCAATTGGACGACTTACAAATGCAAAATTAATAGAAAATAAGCAAAATATATGGAAGTCTAATAAAAAATTATTTTTAATTGGGGATCTTAAAAATAATTCTTATCGGCAAGTGACAATTGCTGCGAGTGATGGATTGAAATCTGCAATGAAAATTATCAATTATAAAAAGGAATTGGATTTATATTAATTCTTCTTATATACATAAAACACTTTTATCAAGTAAAGCCCTATTGCAAACTGAATAATTGGTTGAATTGGAATCCATATAAGGAGGTTAGGATCCCTAAAAAAACATTCAACATAATAATAAACTGAATGAATTATTGAATTTATGACTAAAATAATTCCAAATAAAAGCCATATTTTGTTAAAACTATCTTTTTTTTCTTTTTTTTTATCATTTAAACTAATAATTAATGCAATGATACCAATAATAAAAATAAATAATTCAAACAATAAATTAATTGGATCTAGTCTATATTGTGAAATAAGTACCCAAGCAAAGGTACTTATACTTAAACCAAAATACCATTTTATTATTATAGCACCATAAAAAGTAAAATATGATGGAATGAGTAAAGTCAATAAAATTAAAATGCTACTATATATTTTTGGAAAATCTTTTATTTTCATGAGATATTAGCTTATCTATTTTATTCAGCTAATAATAAATATGAATTAATTATAATAAATTTTATTTCCATAAAATCTAAATTACTTATTTACATAAGAATTATTCTGTATCTTCTACTATATAATTAACTCAACATATATCATTGTATCTTTATTGGATCTTTAGTGAAAATACAAAAATAATTAATATGTATAACTCTGATTTCTATAATGCTATTTAATTTAAAAATGAAAAAAAAAAAGAAAAAAAGGTTTAATTATCTTTTAAATTTTTTAAAAGCAAATATTCCGATAATAAATATTACTGTTGAATAAATGAATAAGATCCCCATATTATTCAATATTCCTGGATCTGATAAGGGTAATCCATTCAACAATAGATCTTGGAATACTAATACGGCATAACGAGTTGGTAGAACTCTTGCTATGTTTTGTAGGGCTTCTCCCATAAATTCGAGTGGAAAGAATATACCTGATAGCATCATCAATGGTATTAAGATTATCCATACTCCACCTCCAGCGGTGTCAGGATCTTTAAAAATGGGTGTTAAAGCAAATGCAAGACCCAGAATAAAAAATGAAAAGAGAAATACTCCTAGAATAATACCCAAAATAGCATCAAGTAAGGAAAACACTACTGGATTCCATCCAAAGGGGAATAATAAAGATATTCCAATTGCTAATTGCATAAAGATTAAAGCTGTATCAGCAAAAATACTCGATAATATAATTTCATAATTTTTAACCTCACTGGAAGCTAATCTCTTATAAATTCCATCTTTTTTCTCACTGGTTAGTATTATTATTGCAAATGAAAGAATTGTCATTGGACCATATAGAATTAAACCAGCAGACTGATATGTTAGTTGGTTTACTTCTGAACCAACAGCACTCCCTACTATAAGTCTAAGATCTATTGCATTTGGATTATAATTAATAACACCTGAGATAACACTGCTAAATAAATTTTGGATAATAGATTTAGTTGTAGGTGAGACAGATTGTAAAAAATAAACCTCATATTCTAATGGTTCTGATATTGAAGAACCTTCTACTGCCTTATCAATTATATCAATATCAGATAGAGATGACTGTGATTTATAAAAACCATTTATAACAACAGAAAGTAATCCTTTTGCATAGTTTAATTTTTCAAGTGATAATCCATCACGATAAAAATAGGTCATATTTACATCCCAACCATTATCTAGACCCAATCCAAAACTTTGGTTAACAACTAAGATTGCATCTAGCGTTGAATCTTGAAAATTATTAAAATTATCTAAACCTATTGCCGTTATATTGTTAAATACAAATGTATGATTTGTCTGGGTTACTAAAAAGTCATACATATCATTTAAGGAATAATTAGCAGAGGTTGTAGTATCATTATTCCAAAATCCAATATGAGTAAAATATCTTGTTTCAAGACCTTCCTCAAAACCATTAGGAAAATAAACAAATCCATCAATTTCTTCATCTAAAGCAGCTTTGATAGCACTCTCATTTGAATAATATTCTTTTAATTTTACATTATCTATATTATCTATAATTTTGTATAATTCACTAACATTAAAATATGGATTAATAGTATAATCGGCGGTGGTTGAATCATCATCAATCCATCCAATTTTATAAGTTGTTACATCATCTCCAACAGAACCAAAGATTAAACCTATTATTAGATAATACATAATGGGGATTGCAATTAAGAAACCCAAAGCTTTTGGATTTTTATAGAATCGTTTTAAATTTTTTACTGTTAATGTGATTATACGTGAGATATTCCCACTTCCTTTAATTTTTTCCTTCTTATTGTTTAACATTTTATTTATCAGCTCCTATTCTCTTAAAGATCTTCCTGTTAAAGCCAAGAAGACATTTTCTAAACTATTTCTCTGAACTTCAACATCTAGGATGTGTAAATCTTTTCCTTCTTTAGTAAAATGATTTATTATTTCTCCAATTTTTCCAAGACCATCCATTGCATTAATTCTAGTAATCATTTCATCATCAAGATGGTATGCATCAATAATATAATCAAATTCTTTTATTTTTTCAATTTCACTTAATAAAATATTCATTGGTCCATCAATTTTGAAATTTAATAAATCACCTTTTCCTATTGTTTCTTTTAAGTGTTCTGGTGTTCCTTCTGCAATAATTTTTCCATGATCAATAATAGCTAATCGATCGGATAAGACGTCTGCCTCGTCCATATAATGCGTGGTTAAAAATATTGTTTTATGTCGAGCTTTTAATTCAAATAGATAGTCCCATATCAATCTTCGAGTTTGTGGATCTAATCCTGCAGTAGGTTCGTCAAGAAATAGAATATCAGGATCATGTACTAAACCAATGATTAGATTTAATCTCCTTTTCATTCCGCCACTAAGTTTCTCTGCTCTAGTTTTTCTTTTTTCTTGAAGTCCAACTTTTTCAATTAATTCATTGGCACGGTTTTTCAACTGATTTTTATCAATATTATACATTTTTCCAAAAAATATTACATTTTCATAAACAGATAATTCTTCATAAAATATATTCTCTTGAGGAACTATGCCAATAAGTTTCTTTACTTTAATGTGGTCTTTAATGACATCATATCCTCCAACTAATGCTTGACCGCCAGTTTGGGGCAAATAACAAGAGAGTATGTTGATTGTTGTAGTTTTTCCCGCACCATTAGGCCCTAAAAAACCAAAGCATTCTCCTTTATGAACTTCGAAAGAAATACCATCAATTGCCTTAACATCACTAAAGTATTTTTTTAAATCTATAACCTGAAATGCTATATCATTAGTTTCTTTTAATTTAGAGATATTCATTTTTTTAAAGTTTTCTATATTTTTTTTTTTATTGGATTAAATATTCATATATTATGTCTATTTTTTATTATTTAAAAAATATGTAGACCATTTTTAATTATTTTAAATGATCTCAATTATATAAATGATGATGTAATAGAATCTTTAGTAAATTTTTTTTTATTTCATAAATTCGATGATATTTAATAAAAATAAATAAATTTTGAATTATTAAAGATGAAAGAAAATAAAGATCGATCACAATTAAAATCTGGTATTAATGAGGATGAAATATTCAAATCGCCTGCTCATAAAATAAGAACAGAGATTATAAAAGAAATTGGAAACTCAAAAAAATTACTATTTAGTGAAATAAAAAAGCGATTAAAATCAATTGATAGTCTTACTTTGTCATATCATTTAAAAAGCCTAGAATCATTATTAATTATTAGTAATAAAAGATATAAATTATCTAAAATTGGAAAATCTGCTTATAATCTCCTATTTAATATTAATCAATATCATAAAATCTCAAGATATAAAAGAAGATTTATACTTGCATATATTGCCACAGTATTATGTTGGATAACCGTACAAACCCTAGTTCCTATAGTTATATATCAAATAGATCCACAATTCAGCGTACCTCCCTATTGTATTTCTGTAATTATAATTATTCAAATTGTTGCCGTGATAAATTATATTATTATTTGGAAATTGAAAGATATATAAAATGAGGATTCTTAAATAATAATAATTATAGTGATAGCTATTGAATATAACCTTCTTACTCAAAACAGAGACTGTTAATATCGACAAATATACCATTAAGGATATTCCTAGCTCTTCTGGTAGATTAGATGTAATATCTCGTTGTATTTTATCTTCACTTATTGATAATGATAAATTCAACATGAACGTTCAGATTTGGATTTTTTTTAATACTTATGGTACTTTTATTTTCAACACAAAAAATCTGATATATTCTGAATTTCCAAAAAACGAGCTTTTACTTTCAGATTATATAGTTAAATTAATTAAAGTAAAAGAAAATAAAAATCAATTAGATGAAAATCCTTTAAAATTTGTAGAAGTAAAAAAACTTTCGATGATTGATTATTTAATAGAATTGAAAATCAACAAGAAGTTAATTTTCGTTTTAAGAGAAGAAGGAAAGGATTTTTTTGAAGTAATGAAAAATAATTTAATCCAAAATGAAATTTATTTTATATTAGGTAATCAAAGTGAAGATTTTATAAATTCAAGAGAGTTTTTAAAATTAAACATCCCAACTATAAGTCTTGGATTTAAATCATATCTTGCCTCATCAGTAATACGGTTAATAAAATTTAACTTGAAGACTTTACTTGACTAATTATTATTTTTCAATTATAATTATTTTAATGAGTATTAATCTTGTCAGAAGAAAAGCATTATACTAAAAAACGAGTTAAACAAAAAAAATTTTTAAGCATATTTACTGAAAAACCTATAAATTATTTAATTCAGCATAATATATCTCCCAATATCCTTTCATATTTAGGATTTATTTTTTCTATTATTGCTACTATTTTTATTGGTTTTAGATTTTCTTCTAAAGGAATATTCCTTGCTTGGATTCCACCGTTTCTTATCTTTTTCTCTGGTGCTTTTGATATTCTTGATGGTGCAGTAGCTAGGAGGACAAATAAAGCTAATTCCTGTGGTGCTTTCTTAGATTCAAATTTAGATAGATTATCTGATGCAGTTTTATTATTAGGTTTAATTTATGGGAAACTGATTGAATTTCTTGTTGGTTATATATTGTTGTTTCTGACCTTAATGATATCATATACAAGAGCTAGAGCAGAAACAGAGGGAGTAAATATGAAAGGAATAGGATTGATGGAACGGGCAGATAGAATAATAATTCTCATTATTGCTTTATCCATAGAAGGATGGATTTTTCAAATATCTTATTGGATGCAATTTGATTATTCTGGATTATTTTTTACTATATTCATTTGTTTATATATGATTCTGCTAATTATCACTTTATTACATAGGATCATGTATACATTTAAAAGTTTGAGGAAAAAAGATATAAAAAGTTAATTATGTAAAAATTGAATTGTATATTTTTTTAAATGATATATTAAGTTTGCTCTTAGCAGAATTCTAATCTGTCAGTAATTTTTTAAATTATTCTTCTTTATATTACTAAAATCTTAAATCTATAATTTTTTTTAGATAAAAAAGTTATTTATAAAATTATCATGCCAAAAAAAAGAAAAAGTAGTGGAAAAACAGGATCAAGTAAAGGTAAATACAAGAATGTTCAATGCACTAAATGTGGACGTCAAGTACCAAGAAGTAAAGCAAAAATAGTAAGAAGTAGAACTAATCTTGTTGATGGAAGAATGTTCAAAGAACTAAAGCAGGAGGGAACTATAATTATAAGTGGAACTACAAGAAAATATTTATGTATTAGTTGTGCCATACATTCTCATCTTGTTAGTCAGAGAGCTGAAAATGAGAGAAAAGGCGGTTAAATTGCCTTATTTTTTCATTTTGTTAAAATTTAAAATCTTTAAATGTTTAATTGTTTAAAGAATGAGGGTAAGGTATAATGTATTTCACATTGATCTTTTCCTTGGATTTCTATAATGGCACGAATTAAATATAATTCTTTTAGATTCTCATCTGAATTATAGATTTTTACTTTAGCTGTTGGTTTTATTTTTAGACTATAATTTTCGGCAATACCAGTAATATTTTGTTCTGTCTTTAGTCTAATCCCCAATAATCCTAATTCATAATGAGAAATGATAAAAAGCAATTTACCATTTTTTTCTTTAATAAAATGTACAACTTCTAGAAAATCTTTTTTAAGCTCTTTGGGTATTTTCCCATAACTTATGATTTTATTAGTCCCTGTGATATAAGGAAACGGTGTATAGAATAATTTATTAAAACTTGAGATTTTTTTTATTTGTTCATTATATTTTTCTACGTTTTTCACATTATAAGCTCTGTTTAACAAAAGATCAATTTTATCAATAACTTCTTCTGCATTATAACCATTTATAACCGTTGCTATATATGCTCGCTTTAATTTTTCCACTAATATATCTGCTTTCCAATCTAAACCAGCATCAATTGCCATTTCTAAACTTTCATTGTAGAGATTTGTTGCTAATTGAGAGTGACCTAAAGCTAAAAAATAATCTCCTAATTCACTAAATACAATTACTGCATCACCTATATTTTCATCAAGGTTAATATCAGAGATTTCACTCATAATTGCCATAGCAGTATTTCTTTCTTCTTTACTTCCTTGCATATATAAAGCAATTGCTTTTCCTATAGCACATTTTAGCTTAAGTTTATCATCTTGATATACTTCCGCTAGTTCTTCTGTAAAATTATACGATAAAATTGAACTATCATATAAACCATGGAAAAGAAGGATTAATGCTTTAACATAATTTAAAGTTAAACATGTTTGGTAATTATATATAATCGTTGAAAATAATGCTGCCCTTTCCAATGAATCAATGGCAGAATTAATACGACCAAGAGAGACCAATAAAAATGCCCTTAAAAATTCCATCTTTGATATTTCAGAACATATTAATTTTTCAACTATTTCATAATCCTTTAATTGTTTCAGTTGACCTAGAGCTAATTGTAATAAAGAGACCAAAAATCCATTCCCTTTCTTTAAATCCGCTACAGCACTCTTGGAATCATTCTTTATAATTGCGTCTCTGCTTTGTTTTAAATATTCTCTGGCAATCTTTAAGTTTTCGAGAAAAGAAATAATATTTTCTACAGATGCCTCATCACTTCGACTTAATTTTTGACCTTCAATATATTTTTCTGCTATCTTTAAATTCTCCTCATACTTCGATGTACCATGTCCAAATTTAATCTTTTTATCTTCCGAATAGGAATCTTGACTAATTATTGAATCCTCTGTTACACTAACGGCTCTTTCTATTAACCATGTTATTTTATCTTCTGCAGGATATGTTTTAGACCTTTCAATCATATATCCAAGAGTATAATTTAAGCTTTGTTTCCAAACATTCTTAAAATAATTCCTCATTTGAGATTTTGATGCTGTTCGATGAACTTTTAAAAGAAAACTAGAGAGAGATAAAATATTAATTATTCTTGGATATAATAGAGTTGTATTTTTTGCTAATTTAAAATCATCTGTAACTAAGTTAACTTCACTTAAATCCATTTCCTCTAATAATCCTTTTGATAATGCTACAAGACTTAAATCATTATCCTGAGCAGGAAACCGGATATTTCCTTTATTTAATTTTCTTTTTATATCTTCAATTTTTTTTTTATCTACTTCTCTTATATTCACTAAATCAACGAATTTTTCTTTAAAAATATCAGAGGCTTTAATTTCTTTAAAAACCACATCAGATATATAAAATTCATAATCTAATTCAGAAGCTGCTTTCTTTAAATTAATGAGAATTTCTCTTGCATTTATAGATAGCATGCAAATAAAGAAATTAGCATCAAACACAAAAATTTCTTTACTCATCAACATTTTAGAAGAAATTAATTTGAAAATTAAGATTTATAATATAAATATATAACAATTATTTTAATCTTATTTAAATTAATAATTTTTAATTCTCTTATTTTATTTGTTCTCTTTTAATATTTTTAAGAATTGATAACTATACATGACATAACTTAAATAAAAGGAAATATAGAGCTAAAAAAAATTTCTTTAAAAACCTAAATTTATTGAAACAATTAAGGACATTTTAATTATTGTTTTCCTTATTTTATATTATCTCCATATATTTATGATTAATATTTTATATAACAGGGCTTAAAATTTACTCGAATATTCAGTTTATTTTCAAATTTAAATTTGTATAAAATTATATTTGTAAAAAATTAGTCTAAATTGTTTTAAATATAATCTTGGATATTCTAATTCTAATAATTTTAATAAATTATAAAATTATATAAAGGTGAAATTTTAATGGAATTACAAAAAAAGAAGCAATATATACTATTAATTCTAGGATTAATTTTCTTTTCTTTAACAACAACTAATTTTGTTTATTATTTTAGAATTAATAGTAATCGTTATGATGCAGATTATTGGGATGGAATAAAAATTAAATCATCTTCGGGATCATGGCACACATCCATTACCAGAGCAGTGGGAACAAATCCTTATTGGTTAGATGCAGGTGACGCTAATAATGATGGATATACTGATATTGTTGTGTCACATTGCAATGACGATAAGATTTCAATACTTACTTGGAATTCAGTAACTCAAGATTGGAATTCTTTTTTACAAAGATCTACAGGGGGATGTCCAGGAAATCCAGTTATAAAGGATGTGAACAACGATGGTTACAATGATATAATTGTTCCAAATTACTATGATGATGAAGTTTCTATGTATTTCTGGAATCCAGCAATTAATAATTGGAATTCAGAGGTTAAAAAATATGCGGGTTATAATCCATATACTATTGCTGTAGGTGATGCTAACAATGATGGATATAATGATATTGCTATAACTCATTATGCTCTTTATAGTTACATTTCCGTATATTTATGGAATCCTGCAGCAAATGATTGGCATTATTCAGAAATATTAAACACTGAATGGAATCCTGCATATGTTTTTATAGAAGATGTTAATAACGATGGATATAAGGATATCGTTGCCACACATAATGATGGATCTACAGGAGGGCTCTCGATATTATTATGGAATCCAACTTCTAATTATTGGAACGACTACTTTTTTAAAGAAGCAGGAAAATGGCCATCAAAAATTGCTATAGCAGATGCAAATAACGATGGATATAAGGACATTGTTTGTACAAACTCCGGTTTATATACAGCTGATAATAAACTCGCAATATTGTTATGGAATCCCTCTACTAAGACATGGAATCCAATAATCATAAAAACTGTTGGATATCGCCCAAGTGGTGTTTTTATTGGGGACGCTAATACAGACGGAAAAAATGATATCGTTTGTACTAATTATGATGATGATACAATTTCTATTTTACTCTGGAATTCTGGTATTAATAAATGGGATCCTCAACTAATATTACCCGTTGGAAATGGTCCACGTACTCCAAATATAAAAGACCTAAATCATGATGGAAAAAATGATATTACTTTAACGAATAATAATGATAATGACGTTTCATTACTTTATTGGTTTGAAGATAATACACCCCCTTCGCTTATTATTAATAATCCCATTCAAGATGGAAATTACAGCGTAGCTCCTATTTTTAATGTTGATATCACAGATAATAATTATATTTATAAAAAATGGTATACAATAAACATGAATCCTCAGAGGTATTTTTTTACTGAGAATGGACCTATTAGTGATTGGTTAAGTTTACCAGATGGAACAGTAACAATAACTTTTTATGCTAATGACACTTCTGGCAATGAAATATCTGATTCAGTTACAGTTAATAAAGATGCAACAGAGCCAACCGTGAATGTTATATCACCAATAAATCAGGAACTTTTTGGAGAAGATGCTCCGAGTTATGTTGTTGAGGTATTCGATGAACATTTGGATTTAATGTGGTATACTTATCCTTATAATGATCCAACAAGATATTTCTTTACAGATAATGATACATTATTAGGATGGGCAGGGTTACCTGACGGTTATATAACAATTAGGTTCTATGCAAATGATACTTATAATAATGAAATTTATGAGGAGATAGGTATTACAAAAGATACAACATCTCCAGAGATGTACATATATTATCCAAATCCATATGATATTTTCTCAAATAATGCTCCATTTTATAATATTGGGATAAATGAATATAATTTAGATACGTTTTGGTATACACTGAATGAAAGTTCAAATGTATATACATCTAATCTTTATGGATATATTAATCAAACACTATGGGATACTTTTCCAAGTTCTTTTATTAAAATTACTTTTTATGCCAATGATTCATTTAATAGAATTTCTTCTCAAGATATCAATATCATTAAAGATATAGACGATCCTATAGTAGATGTTATTTTCCCTCTACCAAATGAATTAGTTGGTAAAAAGGCTCCGATGTTTGAAGTTTCTGTTACAGAACCAAATATAGACGAAATTTTATATTCATTGGATAATGGAATTACAAATTATACTTTAAGTACTTGTTGCAACCAATATGCATGGGATAATTGTGAAGATGGATATGTTACAATTGATTTTTATGCCAGAGATATGGCTGGAAATAGGGGATTCTATGAAATAATAATTAGAAAAGATACAATATCTCCAAATATTATAATAAATTCACCAATTGGAGGACAAGAATTCTCTAAAACTCCGCCTAACTTTACTCTTTCAATATCTAAGCCTAATATTGATTCAATTTGGTTTACCTTTGATAATGGAGAACATAATTTTTCATGTGGTGTATCAGGGCAAATAGATGCAAATTTATGGGATAATTTGGAGAATGGTATATATAATGTAAAATTCTATGCAAATGATACTGTTGGGAATTTAGGATATTCTACAGTTCAGATTTCAAAAAATGTAAAAAATGAAACTCCAAGCGTACATGGATTTAATTTCTATGTAATGGGATTTTCGTTATTAGTTGGCATAATTTACATTTTAGTAGATTTTAAAAGAAGAAAAAAAATTTGCTAAAATATTAAATTCTAAAAAAATTTTTTTTATTTTTTACTTATTTATTAGCTGTTAAATAGGGATTTCTAATTACTTTTTGGTTTTTTGATATAATAACTCATAAATTACTACAAGGTTGATAAATACTATACTTAAAACTTATTTTTTTTTTATATTTTCTAATTTTGAAAATCTATAATAATAAAGGATTATTTAATTACCTTTATATGTTCTTTGGTTGAGGTATAAATCATTATATAGTATAGCCATAACACATTTCTCATTATCCATTTTTTTTAAAAAAAAATATCATAGAAAAGCCTTCTTATGATAACATAAATTTACTTTAATTTTTCATATAATAGATATTACTATTAATTTAATATAAATCTATTAAATATAGGAATAATATTAAAAAATTAATTAACATAAGAATTAGAAAAAAAATAAAAGAGTAAATAGTTCAAATTTTCTTCATCATGAATAATAGAATTTATATTTAGAAAAGAATAATCATTTTTTTAAAATAAAAGGAAATTTAAAATTAAAGGGTATTAGTATATGATTAAAATAATTAATGTTATTGGATATTCTAATAGTGGAAAGACTTATTTTATTGAAACTGCAACAAAATTACTTAGAAAGAATCTAGATATTAACATTGCTGTAATCAAAAATATACATGAACATATGATTGATGAGGAAGGAAAAGATACCTATAAATTCATTAATGCTGGTGCAAATTATGCCATTACTAAAAATAAATTTAATGAAACAACAATTTTTATTAAAAAAGAATTATCAATAAATGATTTGATTCATTGGCTTGATATCGGCCCGTTTAGTTTGGATGTTGTATTTACTGAAGGATTTAGGAATATAAAACAACCTACTATTTTGTGTATAAAGGGTATAAATGATTTGGAGGAACAGATAAATAAAAATATAGAAATAATTTCAGGGCGTATTTGCTCACAACCTAAAATTAAAAATGAATATTTTAACATACCTTTAATTGATATCAAAAAACATTTTAATAAATTTCTTCAAATTTTCAATATTACATCATTTTAAATTATTTTAGTGTCCCAGAGATTAGCAATCTTTTTACAAAAAGTTCTTATTTTATTTAATTGTAATTTATCGTCAATATCTTCTGACATAAAATAATTAAAATATTCATATAATTCGATTTTATTTTTTGGATCATTTACTGATTTCTTTATTTTTAGAATAAAATTATTCATTGGAATAATTATCATTTCCAATAACCAATTTTCGAAAAATACTTCATTTGAAAATGATTGAAAATTATAGGTGATTAAAAATCTTATTAATTGGGTAGAATCATAAAAATACTTATTAGAAACATTTATGCCAAATTTATTCATTTTTTTTATAACCATATCTTTTTTCCAACTTATCATAAAACTAGTCCACAAATCATCAGAAAAATTCATATCCTGAAATATGAATAATTCTAGAACCCTTAATGCTATATTACGACTACGATATCTACCTCGAGGATCAAGGAAATTGTAAGGAGCTTCATTGAGATTATCTTTTAAGAATATTTTATCTATCAAAACATATAGCATACGACAGATATGATTTATAATAAAATCAAAGGTCATAGAATCATTTTCAGATAAATTTTTATTTTCCTTGTTGATAATTAAAAATAATTTTTCATTTAAACTCTTAAAAAACGTTTTAAAAAAATCGCTATTCAGATCTGTAAGTTTCTTCTTGAATATTTTTTCAAAAAATAAGTTGATCATTTCTACATTTGATATAAAAGAAAATAAATCAAGGAAATTATTTATATTTTTAATAGAATTAGAATCAATAATATAATCTGAATTTAAGTTGAATTTATCTAATTTATTTTTAAATAATGATGGTAAAAATAAAGTATTTCCAACTTCTAATGCTTCCAGACCATTTCCAAAATAATATTTTGTATATAATAGAAATAAATCTATTTGTGATCTATTCGAAGGAAGATTATTTGCCAAGAAGGTACTACTTAATGTGGATCTTCTATCTAAATATTGAAAAATCCTTAGTAATGAATTTTTCTTTTCTGTACTATAATTGAAATTAGCTAAATAATCTTTTTCAATAACATCTAATTTTGAAAAAATTGAATCTTCAACACGAGAGCAAATAAAATTAAAAAAATCTAAAATTGGACAAAAATTGTTTACTAATTTACATTTTTTGTAAAAATAATATAATAATTCAGTTATTTTCTCTTTTATATCAGAAGAATTATATTCCTTTACAGCTAAATCGTATATTTTTTTTCTTCTTCTAATTAATTTATCATGATAATGATTTGGAATTTCTTTAAATTTCCTTAAAAAATAATATAAGGCCATTTGATAATAAATATTATAGAAATTTTCTCTACTATCCTTAACCATAACCATAAAGTTTAGGTAATTTTGTGTTCCATTTATTTTTGGAATTGCAGATTCAAGAGATATTTTAAATTTTGCTTGGATTATATTTTTTAAAATAATACCAAGAGTTCTTATAATAAAATATAAATAAGTAATTGGAAAAAAAAATTCCTGCTCTTGGTTAGTTAATATATTTATTGATTTTCTAAAAATAGATTCTATTTCTCCTTCAAAATAATAATTATATTCAATAATAATTTCTGTTGAAGATAATTTTTCCTTTATGATTAGTTTTAAAAGAATATTTTGATTTAAACCAAAGAAATTCTTAAGGAAAAATTCAAAAAAGTTATTGAAATTCCTATAAAGGAAATTTAAATAGGATTTATTTTCTCTTTTGTTTCCGTGTGAATAATTTTCCCATTTATTTTTTATCTCTTCTTTAAATTCCTCAAAAAGAGCATTTTTTCGAGAGAGTATATTATATATTATTTCTTTTCCCGTCGTTATATTAAAAACCCTTCCTTTAAAGGATTCTCTAAAATAATTAAGGATCTCTTCTAATTCTGTGCTATCCAATTCTGACCAAATTGATTTTAATTATCTTGTCAATATTATCTTAAATTAAAAATTAATTAATTATATATAAAATTATTTTAAAATTATAAAAAATAGTTGGAATATGATGGATGGAAATTTATCTTTATTAAAAACTAAAATAGAAAATGCTTTAATTAACACAATAAAAAAAGCTATAACTAAAGCTCCAGACGAAATTATACAAATTTTAAAAAAAACATTATCAAATGAAGAATCTAAAATGGCAAAGTCTCAATTGAATCTTATTTTAGATAATTTTAAATATGCGGCTGAAAAAGAAATTCCTATGTGTCAAGATACTGGTGTGTTAAATTTTTATATAGAATTGGGTTCTAAATTTCCCTTTATTTCTAATTATGATGATATTATTAAAAACGCTATAAAGAGGGCTACTGAACTGATTCCTTTAAGAGGTAATAGTGTTGATCCTATTACAAATAAAAATCCAGAAAATAATCTCGGTTTAAATTATCCCCCAATTTATTTAAACATCTTAAATAATGAAGATACACTCAAAATTACTATTCTACCTAAAGGTGGTGGAGCAGAAAATATATCCAAACTCTTTATGTTAAAACCCTCTAATGGATTAGATATTTTTCAAAATAAAATTATTGACGTAATTAAAAAAGCAGGAGGAATGCCTTGTCCACCAATTATATTAGGTATTGGTATTGGGGGTGATGCTAGTTTATGTATGTATTTGGCAAAAAAAGCTCTTTTAAGACCACTTAATTCAAGGAATTATAGAGATGATATTGCTAAAATAGAATTAGAGTTGTTAGAAAAGATAAATCAATTAGATATTGGAACCATGGGCCTCGGCGGAAGGATAACTTGTTTAGATGTTCATATTGAAGTTGCTATGCGGCATCCTGCGAGTTTTCCCGTTGGATTAATAGTTCAATGTTATTCTCATAGATATGCTTCTTTTAGAATGAATAAAAAAGGTGAAATAATAAATGAAACATAATCTATATTTACCTGTCAATAAAGAAGATTTAAAATCTTTAAATTTGAAAGATATCGTTTTTCTTAATGGATTGATCATAACTGCTAGAGATCAAGCACATAAAAGAATTATAGAATTGAATGAAAAAAATAATTTACCAGAAGAATTTAGAAAATTAGAAGGATTGGCAATCTATCATTGTGGACCAATCATAAAAAAATGTGTAAATCAATATAAACTAATATCAGGAGGTCCTACAACCAGTCAAAGAATGGATCTACTTCAAAATGAAGTTATTGATATTCTGGGTGTTAAAATTATCATCGGTAAAGGTGGTATGGAAAATTTAGATACAAGAGATTTTAAAGTCGCTTATATGAATCTCACAGGGGGATGTGGTGCAATCATAAATAAGAAAGTTGAAGAAATTGAATCTGTTCAATGGAAGGATTTGGGAATATGTGAAGCAGTATGGTTTTTAAAAATAAAGAATTTTGGTCCTTTGATTGTAACACAATTAAATGGAAAAAGTATATATAAAAATACTACAACTTAAGAAGTATTATTATTGAAGACTTTAGTAATATCATCAATTTCAGAATATTCTAACTTTTTTATCTTACCTTCCTCATCTTTAATTAATAATCCCCTTTCTTTTTCAATAAATTTACCTATTTTTGTAGCTATTATTTGATTTTTTTTTAAGAATTGAATTAAATTTTCTGCATATTTTTTTTCAATAACTATTAATAATGATCCTGAAGCTAAAGTATTATAAGGATCCAAGTCAAAAATAACACTTAATTTAAAAGCCTCAGGTAATATTATTTTTTTTTTTTTCTCTAATAAAACACCTGTGTTAGAAGAAATCGCTATTTCTGCAACTCCAGTAGCAAGTCCTCCTTCTGTTGGATCATGCATTGCTTTTATTTTAAAATGTTGATTAGCTAAGAGAGCTTCCTTATAAACGCTAATTCCAGGATTAAATAAATAATTTTTACATTTTTCAATAAAATTAGAATCAAATCCTTTCTGTTTGAGTTTTTTCTCTTTTTCTCTTGCTATAATAGAAGTACCTTCAATAAATATGCCTTTTGTTAATATTAAAACATCTCCTGGTTCTGCACCTGATGATTTAACTAGTTTTTTACGTTCTACTTCTCCAATTAAAGATCCAATTATTACTGGGCGTTTAAGTCCTTGGGTAACTTCTGTGTGTCCTCCAACTACCGAAATATTCATAGATTGACAAGTATCATGAATATCTTTAAAAATAGATTTGACCAAATCGAATGTTGTTTTATTTTCAGGTAATAATATTGTTGAAAGAAACCATTTTGGTGTAGCACCAGTACATACTATATCATTAACATTGATATTTACAACATAATATCCTATTTGATCCGTAGTAAACGTTATTGGATCTGTTTTTACAACTAATAATTGATTACCATCATTATCAATTACAGCCGCATCTTCTCCAACATTTGACCCCAAAATTACACTTTTATCATTCATGCTAAGATCTGAAACATAATTTTTAAAAAGATTATTAAGAATCTTATGTTTTATTTTTCCTGCTGGAAATTTATTATTAAGAGACATTTTATTTTATTTTTTTTTATTTCATTATTCAATTAATTCTTTTGAAAGTTCCTATATTATAAAAATTAAATCCCATAATAACAATATTAAAAAAAGGGGTTTATAAAGGTTTATCAGAAATAATAGCTAATATGAATTAGATTAATTCATAATAAAGTCCACAAAGATTTGAGGTATTAATAAAAATGGATCTTAATAAAAAAACAATTGTAGCTCTTGCAATTTTAATGACCATCGCATATGGACTTTCTATGGCTACTGCAGGAGTAAGTATTCCTGGATGTTCAGAAGGACAACCTTAATTTAAAAATCATCCTAAATTACTTTATCCCCTATATTTCTTTTTTTTTTTTTAACTGATCTGATTAGTTTACTCATAATTTTTGTCAATAAATATTAGGGCAAATTTCCTATTTTTAAAAAATAAATTTTTAATTCTAAACAAAATTACTTCTAAACATAAATATTTGATATTTTTATAGGATAAATAAGTAAGAATAGAGAAATAAACATGGCAAGACCAAGTCCCTTAGATATATATGCTCTTCTTGATAAATCAAACTGTAAAGAATGTGGATATGATACCTGCATGGCTTTCGCTACTGGTTTATTAGAAAGGAAAGTGATGTTAGATGATTGTTCTCATTTAATGCAGAAACCAAAACAGAAGAAGAACTATGAAAAACTTAAAGAAATTATAACACCTCCTCAGAAACCAGTTCGAATAGGAAGTGGAGATCGAGCAATAACTATTGGAGCAGAAGAAGTACTTATGCGTCATCAATTAACTTTTTACAATCAAACAGCTATTTTTGTTGAAATTGCTGATACACAAGAAAATATAGTAGATATTGTTAAGTATTTAACTGATTTAAAAATTGAAAGGATAGGAGAAATCCTTACTTTAGATGGTATAGCATTAAGATGCGTGTCTCAAAAAGCAGATATATTTAAAAATGCTGCTAAAACAGTAATAAATAATACGGATTTGCCAATTATGTTATGCTGTTTTGATACAGATATTCTATTGGATGCCGCTGATGAAATAAAAGATAAAAAACCTGCATTATATGCTGCAACAAAAAATTCATGGGAAAAAATTGGAATATATGCTCTTCAAAATAATTTATCTGTTGTAGTTGTTTCAAGTGATTTAGATGAATTATTATCTTTAAGTGCAACTCTACAAAAACTAGGTCTTGATCAAATAATCTTAGATCCTGGAACCTTTTATGGTCCTGGAAATATGACAAAAAATTATGATCATATTAATCAACTTAGAATTGCGGGAATAAATAAGGAAAATAATAATGCGGGATGGCCAATTATGGGCGTTCCCGCAGTATATTGGACACGAATTAAAGAGTTTAAGAATAAAAAAGAAATATGGAAACATAAATATCAAGAAGTTATTATGGGTTCAATAATGATTTCTTGTACTACATCATTAATTATACTTCATACAGGACAAAATAAAGAAGATATTTGGGCTTTATTAGCGCTTATGACACTTCGACAGAGTATTTTCTCAGATCCTCGTGTTTATCCTACAGTTGATCCTGGTTTGTATGAAATTGGAACTCCAGATCCAAAGGCGCCTGTATTCATTACATCTAATTACAGATTAACAAAAATTCCGGTTGAAATTGATATTAAAGGAGCAAACATAGATTCATGGTTATTAGTTGTAGATAGTGAGGGAATTGGAATCGAAAGTGCTGTAGCTGGAGGTCAATTTGGCGCAGGAACTATAGCAGAAGCAATTAAAGAATTTAAGGTTTTTGAGAAAGTAAATCATCGAATTGTAATTATTCCAGGTATGGCTGCTCGATTAAGTGGGGCATTAGAGGATGAAGCAGATTGTTATGTTCTTGTTGGACCACGTGATAGTTCGGGAATAAAGAAATTTATTGATGAGATGTGGACCCCTGAAAAATATATGAAAGAATACAAAAACAGGTAGTTCTTTTGATAAATTCAACTTAGTTTATTAAAGAATGGACTTTCTCAAGTGATAGTTGAGATATATTATCTAAAATTAAAACAGGGATAGAAGATCTTTCCGTTAATTCAACGCTAGAATGATTTCCTGTCAAAACACCAATAAATGGGCAATTTAACATTTCAGCAAGTTTTCTATCTCTAAGATGATCTCCTACCACAATAAATTTATAATCGAAAAATCCCTCATAAAAAATTTTTTTTATCTTTAAATCTGTTTTAGATTTAATTTCCTTGGTTTCTCCAATTACAAAATCAAAATATTCATATATTTTTAGATACTTTAACAACTTTACTGCCATTTCTTTTTTTTTTGAAGTTACAATTCCCAGTTTAATTTTCTGATCCTTTAATTTTCTAAGAATGTTAATCACATTAGGATATAACTCTACTTGATATATACCTTTCTTTCCATAATAATTTCTAAATGATGTAATTAACTTCTTAGAATTAATATCAGTAAACTGATTAAAAATATCCTCTAAAGGAATACCAATCATTTTTTCAATATTACTATGCTCTACATAAGGAATTCCAAATTCTTCAAATGCATAATCAAAGGAATTTAAAATACCTTCCTTATTATTAATTAAAGTAAAATCTAAATCAAAACTAATTAGTATTTTTTCGTTAAAATTCATCAGTAAAGATCAAATGATTTATAATTTTTTAAATAAATTTAGTAGATATCTTATATCTTCAGAACTTTCAATTAACCTTTTTATATGGAAAGGAAATTTAATAAATTCTACTTTTTCACCAATAGAAACTTTATTAATTATTGTTTTTATCATTTGTTTGAAATGAGTAATAGTTTTTCCTTCAAAATCAATTTCTGATAATATTTCTTGAGCTTTATCTAATTTACCTATTATTATGAGTGAAAGAGAAGCAATTATATATGAATGAACGACATGAGAATAGCTGATTTTTTTAGTATTAGCTGCTCTATAATAGTATTTGTATGTATTATTAATCATTTCTCTCAATAAAAAATCTTTAGCTGTGTCTAATTGTTCATAAAACTTTATACTTTCAAGAATTAATGTGGCAGCTGTAAAATATTGTTTATTTTTAAGTCCCTGTTCAGCAATTATATTTAAACCTCTAACTATTTGATTAAACAAACCATACCGATTAAACTCCAATTTTGCTTCTACAGCTACGTCATATGCATTAAGATAACTTTCTGTTGATCTATTATGGCTATTTATTTTCCAAAAATTATCTCCTGATTTCATAAAATGTTTGTAGGCTAATTCATAATTTTTTAATTTCTTGAATATTTTTGCTGCATCAAAATGATTTATTGCAGTTTGATTGTAATCTTTTATTTTTTCACAATAATTTCCTGCTAATATAAAACATGATGCTGATTCTATTAAATTAATTTTTATATCCTTATAACATAAAGCAGCACCACGATAATATCTAGCAATTTTATAATAATTTTTCTCATTCTTAGTAAGTTTTTCGGCGAGATTTATATAAGATCCTGCTTCTCTCTTAGAAAAATAAATATATTGCTCATTATTTTCTAAATGTTTATATAAATATTTCAATATCTGACTTATTTGAGCTAATGCTAAACTTTTATTTTTGTCTTTAAAATTTTGATACAGTTCCATAAAGAAATCTATGGCATCTAATATTATATTTTTTGAATTATTATAATCATCCAACTCTTCGAAACATGATGAAATTTGCTTGTAAGAATATGATAAAATATCATAATAATTAAAAATTTTAGCAAATTCGATTACTCTTTTAAAATATTTTATTGCTTTATTAAAATCTGATAGTTTATAATATAATTCTGCAATATTTTGATAATTTTGAGCTAGTTTTCTTCCTTCATTAAACTCCATTAATAATTTACTCTCTTGTTTTAAATATCTTATACATTTGAGAGTGTTTTCTTTTTCTAATTTAAAATCTTTATATTTCTCTCCGTAAATTTCTGCAATCCTTAAAAATAATTCACTTATTTCATGCAATTTTCCTTGCATTTGAAAATCATCTATTTGCCTCTCCCATAAGTATATAACTTTATTATATAGCTCTAAAGTATGAGTATAGGCAATTCCCTCTAATAGTTCTGCAACAGAATAGAGTAATTCTCCTGCCTCAAAAAAGTCTCCTATTTTTACGATTTCATCTGAATAGTTTATTGAGGTCGTGACTATTTTCTCAATTTGATTAATTCTCTCTTTTTCATTCTTTATTTTATCAGATTTAAGGATTGCATCTCTGATATTTTGATAATTCTCTAAATAGTCAGAATAACCTTCCCCTTCAAGAACCGAAAATCAACTCATTTTACTTAAGGAATTAATATGGGTAATTAATAAAACCATAAAAAATAATTGGATTTTAAAAATTTTTTAAAATCCTAATTTTTCACAAATTTCTAAGGTTATCATTTTTTCTAAATATCTTTTCTTTATTCATCCTATTCTAATAAGAAATTGTAAAAGGAAAATAAACCAAAATTTCATTTATTAAAATTAATCAAATTTATAAATGTAATTTATTATCTTATTCTAAATTATAATTCAATTTTTGTATTAAAATGATATTTGCTGAGTTAATTGCTGAAGATATATCACAAGTAGGGCTTGCCTGGTTCGATTTTTTTAGTATTGGTCATATTTGTATGGGTGTAGGTATTTTTTTAGTTTTATCATTATTTTATACAATTCCGATGTCTAAAGAAGATGGAGAATCACAAGTAAAGCTACCTTTATGGGGAGTATGGATTCTAACTTTATTGATTGCTGTCTTATGGGAAGTTTTAGAAAATATGGTATTTATAGAAATAGGATGGAAATTTGAAGGTAGGATTGATAGTACTGAGAATATAATTACAGACATAATTCTTGTCGGGCTTGGAGGGTTAGGTACATGGTTATTCGCTCATTTAATTTTTGAAAATCATAAAAAAGTTTGGCCATATTATCTTTTTGGTATCATTGGTTTGCTTTTATGGATAGGTCTATTTATAATTCTTAGGGCTTATACTTATAACCATAATTTATTTGACATTTATTAATTTTTAATACTTTTATTTTTTTTAATAATTTAAATAAAATTTAAAACCAAGTAATAAATCACTTAAATTTTTAAAATGGGATTTTATTACTATGTTATCAAAACTAGTAAAACGTAGCTAATCTTATTTAAAATTATCAAGAAATCGTGACAACTTGAGGGTTTAACACCAAACCCTGTATCCCATCATCGTTTATAAAATTTGGGAATGCTTTTTTCAGAATATTATATCCTCCATTCACATCAGCATTGATGATCGTTCCATTATTAGATTTGAATAAGACCCTCTTAACCCTTTTACCTAAATAAGTGGAATGGATCGTGACTTCCTCTCCATCTAAAAAAGAACATTTGCTAGTATAACTCTCTTCTATTTTGATTAGTGCAATGCCCCTTAACTTTCCTTTATAGGTAAGCTGCTGTAGTAAGGTATGAAAAGGAATTTGAATAAACTTTTGAGTAGTTATCTTACCTATATTGCATTTTTGTTTCCAATTTTCGTTGTATCCTATTACAATAGTTCCTATATCATTTTTTCTACAATATTCAAGCACATAGTTAGAGATCTTGTGGAAAAGATTGGTAATCTTGTTATTTCTCTTCAAGTGCAATTTCTTAATTCTTTTAGTATCGAAAAGATTTCCTTTTTTTCCTTCAATGCGTCTATAACGTGCCAATTGCTTGTTATAGTAATGGTTAATTGATTTGACAATCCCACCTTTAACAATGAATGGTTGTAACCCTTTATTGTTTACAGCAGTTATGAGATTGCTCAATCCCAAATCAATAATTACTATATTTTCCTTATTTAACCCTATATCTGTTTCTTCTCTCTTGTATAATATTTCAATTTTATATATCTCCCCTGATGGTAGTATCCTTACTTGTTGAAATTGTTTAATCCTCGTCTTGATTGGTTTTAAATTACACTTCTTGGGAAAATAAAGCCATCCCTCATCTTTTATTCTTGCATTTTGATTTGTGAAGATGGTAATGGACTCTCCATCCTTTCTCTTATAGCCAGGTATTTTAGGAACACTTTTAAATTTGAACTTATTAATCTTCCACTCTTTTTTTGCCCTGAAGTAAGACTTCCAATTCTTGATTACAACCTTTAATATCTGTTGAGATGTCTGAGCAGGTAAGCTCTTATAACAATCGTGATGCTTTAAAATGAAATCTAAACCGTAATAACTGAGAAAATTCCCTATATTGAAGAAGTCCTGCCAAAAATACCAATTGGCTAAATTATATAAATTCTTAGCGAAGTGACATAGCTTGGATAGTTCCTTTGATTTCTTTACCTGGATTATCTCAGTTAAGTTCATTTACACACCATCTTTTACTTATTTGTTGAAACTTTTGCATAAGCATAAATCTTCCTTGGGACATTTTTATTAAAAAATGAATAAACGGAATCATCATCAAAATCCCAATATCCATTTAGTAAACGATTAGCCTTTATAATTCCATTATTTTTATACTTATATAAGGTAGGTTTTGTAATATGTAATAATTTATACGCTTCAGATGATTTCATAGTACTATTATTGAAAAGGATACTATTTATAAAGAGATACTATCAAGATTTATTAGTTTATAATACCATATATTATATTTTAAAATCTCATTAAGAGATAAAGAACATTAATTAAATAATCTTTTAAATAAATTGAAGAAAATTAAATAATATATTCCAAGCATAAAATTCTTATTTAAAGAATTCTAAATTTTATTTTTATGATTGATACAAAATAAGATTTTTTAATGAGAAACTAAGGAATGAAGGATTTTATAACTACACAAGAATGGAATAAAGAGGAACTAGACAATCTTTTGGAATTGGCAAAAGATATGAAACAGAATCCGAGTAAGTACAATAAAAAACTAGAGGGAAAATCTATTTGTATGTTTTTTTACAATCCTTCAACTCGAACAAGAAATTCCACTCAAGTTGCAGCCTATCAACTAGGAATGTTTCCAATCTTTAATAGTATAAAGGATTCTTGGATTGGATATCAATCAGAATCTATTAAAGATACTTCTATGGTTCTTTCAAGATATTATAATGCCATTGGGATAAGAATTTTTCCAAATAGTGTCAATTGGGTGTATAAAGAAGGAAATCGCATATTAAGAGAATTTGCAAAGTGGTCTAATAAACCTGTTATTAATTTCGAAGATGATCAATTTCATCCTCTCCAAGGACTTACTGATATTTTTACCATTCAAGAGAAAATGCAACAAATTAAAAATAAAAAAATTGTTATATCTTGGGCTTATCATCCTAAACCATTGCCATTAAGTGTTCCAAATTCAATCTTACTTATGAGTACAAGGTATGGGATGAATGTAACTTTAGCACATCCAAAAGGATATGAATTAGATAATGAAATATTAGATTTAGCTAAACAAAATGTACAAAATTCTGAAGGTTCTTTGAATATTTCAAGTGATATCAAGAAATCTTATGAGAATGCTGATGTTATCTATCTAAAAAGTTGGGGTGCTAAAACTTTTTATGGTGATGCTAAAGAAGAAAAAAAATTAAGATTACCTTATAGAGATAATTGGAGAATTAAATCAGATTATTTAGATTATACTCATAAAAATTCGATTTTTATGCATTGTTTACCTATAAGAAGAAATATTGTTGCAGATGATGATGTAATTGATGGTTCTCATTCAGTTGTTTATGATCAGGCAGAAAATCGATTATATACAGTAAAAGCATTACTTTATAATTTATTAAACAAATAATTACCTTCTTGATAAAATAATTTATTGTTCTCTTCCTGATATTATTGCTTCTACTTCCAATTCACCATTAGGCAGTTCTATCGCTTCAATATTGAAGAATTGAAATGCAAATGGTCGTTGGAAAATAGTCTCCACTAAATATCCGAAAGAACTTATTGCGAATATAAAAATACGCTTAACTACTGCTTCAATACTTAATTCCAATTTTAGGATTTCAATAACTTCTTGAATTGCTTCTATTTCTTTTTCTACAAATTGATATCTAAAAACTAATTTAAAATCTACAGGAGTTGGAGCTTCAGGATCCTGAAAACTTAATCCTCTTTTTCTGAAAGGAAAAATTTTATTCATATAAAAACCAAATAATTCCTCGTAATGATCTTTTAATAAATGAGAAATTTTTGATTGTTCCCTATATTTAGGCCAATATTCATTCATTAATTCAAGTAGCCGTGGATAATTTTTATACTTGTTTTCACTGGATTCCTTTAATGAAATAAGTAATTGATTCCTTAAAGGTTTAAATTCAGATTCTTTTCCGATACGTGTCATGAAACTTTTAAATCTAATCGACATGATCAATGATAAAATAGTTTTAAAATTACTTTTTTTTTGCTTATTTATTTTTTTATATATTACTTTAGTAATATCACTTCTATTATTTATTTTTGGTCTTTTAATGAATAGGATATCTACTATTATATAATAATGATTTTTAAAAATTAAATTTATTTATTTACCATTTAAAATATTGCTTAAGATCTGAATTAATGGAAAATAAAATTCATTACTTGTTGAAAATATTAAATACGTTTTTATAATTGACTCATTTATTTTTTGAATCCTTACTATCTATAAAAATCTTAAATATTTTTAATCATTTTATATAAAAAAATAAGAGAGATTATTTTAAAATAATAATTTAGTTATAATAACAAATAAATTTATATTAATTATGAAAAGTGAAAAAGTTGGTTTAATTTATACTGAAGATTATCAGAAATATAACTTCAGTGATACACATCCCTTAAGACCAATGAGATTATCATTGACATACAGTCTAATGAAAAGTCTTGGTTTACTAGATAATGATAAATTAGAAATATTAAACCCAAGACAATGTTCAGAAGATGAACTTGGATTGGTTCACACATCAGATTATATAAATGCAGTAAAAATCTTAAGTGAAAATCCTAATGATAATACATTAAAGCCTTTAAACTATGGCTTAGGTCCTGGAGATAATCCAATTTTCAAAGGAATGTTTGAAGCTTCTTCAATGGTCTGTGGTGCGAGTTTAATTGCTGCTGAAAAAGTCTGGTTAGATGAAAATTGTAATGTTGCTTTTAATCCTGCTGGTGGATTGCATCATGCTATAGAAAATAGGGCCTCTGGTTTTTGTATATTTAATGATATTGCAGTTGCTCTAAGATACCTAAAAAAATTAAATAAAGATATTCGAATTGCTTATTTAGATATTGATTGTCATCATGGTGATGGAGTTCAATGGATTTTTTATGATGATCCTAATGTTTTAACAATTTCTATTCATGAAAGTGGGCAATTTTTATTTCCTGGGACAGGTCATCTTGATGAAATGGGTGAAGATGAAGGATTAGGTTATTCAATTAATTTTCCCTTATTACCTGGTACTAATAATAATTTATATTTAAAACTTTTTAAAGAATGCATACCAAAAATACTGGATGCTTATAAACCTGATATATTAGCAACTCAATTAGGTGTTGATACTCATTATATTGATCCTTTAACCCAAATGGGTGCATCAATAGAATTGTATAAAAATCTTGCCAAAGAAATTGATAATTATGCACAAAAATATTGCAATAACAAATGGGTAGCTTTTGGTGGGGGAGGATATTCAATGACGGTTGTACCAAGAGCTTGGACTCTTTTCTTAGCACAAATGCTTGAAGTTGAACTTCCAAATGAACTACCCGAAAGTTGGACTAAAGAAGTTCGACAAAAAGTTAAAGATGAGAAAACTCCTAAAATATTATGGGATTTGGACACAGTAGTTGAAAATCAATTAATATCTAATAAAGATTTAGCCGTTAAAATGGAAAATTATATTAATACACTCATAGAAATATGCGATGAGAGGTTTTTACCTAATTTGGAAAAATAATATAAATAATGTCTAAAAAAGTTAAAATTAATGAAAAAAAAGAACGAGAATTAACTAAAAGGGCAATTCTCAAATATTATTTTAAAGGACATATTAAATCTGATCCACAACTATATGATAATATTTTACATGATAACTGGAAATTTTTTGTATTTTCTGATAATAAACTAAATATTGTGGAAAAAAATGAATATAAATCTTGGTATAGTCCAAAAAAATTTGATCCATTTTTAAAATGGAGTTCTAAATTTTATTATATAGATATAACTGGAAAAATGGCACAAGTTAAATTTAAATTAGAAAATCAAAATGTAAAATATACAGATTACTTTAATCTTATAAAAGAAAAAGAAAATTGGTGGATTGTTAATAAATTATGTCATTGGGAAAATAAAGACTGAATAAATTTAGGCTTTACTCTTTATCAAAATAGATATATTAAAATATCATTTTTCAAAGTCTGCTATTAAAACAGTAAATATACATATTTTTATAAATATAATAAATTAAAAATCCTGTAAACTCTACTTTTTTAAGATTGAGCATATAAGATTGATCAAGATAATATGAGATTTTTATCAAATTCTTATGATACACCATCAGAATCTTTTGCTCATAAAACAATTAAAAATATGATATATAATCATATTTCTTCAGAATCCTATAATATTGTTGAGAGTTCACTTGAGAAATATTTTAAAAATAGAAGAGCTGATATTTATTTTAAACTCCATTCAGGCAAAGAGATTGTTGTTGAAATCCAGAATTCAAGAATTAGTGTAAAAGAGTTATTAGATCGAACTGTTGATTATAATAAAAAAAATCTATATGTTTTATGGATTTTAAATGGAAATGGAAGAAGCGTTGAATCTTTTAAGGAACTTAAAGATAAAAAAAATGTAAAAATTAGTCCTGTTGAAAATTTGTTACATAAAATTTATGGTGGAAGAGTATATTATGTTAATTTAATTAAACATTCAAAAAAAATAACTATTACAAAACCATTTGCTTTACATTTTTCTCTTCCTGATAATAGAAAGAATGGCATCTATAAGAAAGGATTTAGATATTATTATATAAGAAATGCAAATATTTCAAAAGTCCCCAATTGGAACTTATTATGTATAGATCACAAATTTAAACTCGCAAGGTTTTATGATAAAAACTGTTTTACTATTTTAAGGTCAAAAATATTAACATTTACTAATGAAATATCCTCAAAATCTTATAAAAATTGTTCAAAATTATTAAAACGCCTCAGAAATTGTTCTTTTAAAACAAAATGCAATTATAAACCTATTAAAAGAAAAAAATTAATTAAAATTATAGTGAGAAAATTTTATAGTAAATATGGTAAATCTATGATTTTTGAAGTGATAAGGAAATTAATTCAAGAAGATAATTTTAATTTCAAAGTAAAAAAAAAAAAATATAAACTAAATTAAAAAGTATGAATTTTATATAATATTAGTTCTATTTATTAATTGTAATATAATTTATTAATTATTCATTATACTTTATCAAAAATATGTTATATTCCCATTAAACATCTTTATTTTTTCAATATTTATGAAAATAATTTATAATTTCCCTTATTTAAAAGGAAAACACTATAATTTAATAATTCCAAATTCATGTTAAAATTAACTATCATTATAATATTCAAGAAAGACTTTAATTTGTTTGAATTTATAACTTAAATATAAATAACTTAAATGGTTTTTATGAGAACACTGTTTTAGTTGCAATTATTAGCAATTATTTATTATTGAACAA
>Ga0315549_1000845_pt1 | contig 34779 bp, 29 predicted proteins | sample SalMarSW160200MG_FD_203101 | JGI IMG/M metagenome (GOLD analysis project Ga0315549, IMG submission 203101) | Salt marsh sediment microbial communities from the Plum Island Ecosystem LTER, Massachusetts, United States - Salt Marsh Sediment SW1601-200 ... | reverse complement strand
TCAGAAGTCAGGAGGTCCTCCATGCGTTCGGAAAGGTTTGTGCCTGTTTCCGATATTTTGCCATGTATCTCTGCTACAGTCATCGTTCCTAATTATACGACAACGTTACCCGCTGAACAATTGTCAGTTTTGTTACCTTGGGGTTATTGCTTCAGCCGCTAAAAAATGCAGTCATATAACTCTATCAATTTATGATTGACAACCATCATTTCCTAGCATATACTTAAACAACATATAAGGTAGAGAAGAGGATTTGCATGCCATACGAAAGAACTCGGCAGATTGAGCAAAGATTTCAGAAAGCTATTATGCTAATTAGTAAGAAACAGTTGAATGCGAGACAGCTGGCTCTAGAATTAGGAGTTTCGCAGCCAACGGCCCAGCGCATAATTACGGAACTAAGGAACCGCGGTTATCAGATTCGTTCAGTACGAGATGAATCCGGTTGGCGATATGAACTCGTGGGTGGTCAGAAATCTAGCCAAACCAAGAGTTGAAAATTGGCAACAATAAATGAGAGACAGTGGCAAGGTAGGGTTCTTCAGTGGACAAGCGAACTATTGAAGAACTATCCCGATTTGCCCTTCAGCAAGGTCGATCAGGAGTTTGAAGTCCTCGTTGCTGGTAAGACACGCCGGTTCAATGACCTTACCTTATTTGATAAGCAGGGTAAGCCTGTCTGTGTATTTGAGCTGAAACTACCCGACAAAAGCGATGGGCGTTCACCACGATACCTTCCTGTGGTAACTAAGACCCATGAGACAGCAGATGCCGTGGGTGCTGACTACTTCGTCACCTGGAACGTTAACAGTGCAGTTCTCTGGAAAACTCATATCCCCGGCCGAGCACCTTACGAACGTTCCCTGATTCAATATCCCTCTATCACTGCTATTCGCTCTTCTGAAGCGCTTGACCTTCCGGATGTGGAAGCATCGCTTAAACAATGGGTAGAAGACTTTTTGCAAGCCTTCGCCCGCATCGTTAGCGGTGTTGTACTCCTTCCGCCCCAGCCATTGGATGAAGGATTTATTCAAGCCATACAGAGCTATATGGAACCACTCCTGGTCGGATTGGTAGCCTCCGAGCTTCAGAAACGCTATAAGGCAGACCGAATGTTTGCAAAGGGCTTAAGAGAATGGGCAGTTCGTGACCAAGGATGGACCTGGGATGATAGCCAGCAAGCTCTTCCTGAGAGTCTTTCCCGAACCGCTCGGCTGGCCTGTTCTATGTTGGTAAATAAGATCGTCTTCTACGAAGCCATGCGTAAGGTTTACCAGGGTCTACCGGCACTGAGCGTACCCACCACTATCAAAACGGGTGAGCAGTTGCGGACACGGTTCGGCGAAATCTTCGCTAAGGCGATGAAGATAGACTACGAAACCGTATTCACTGAGGAATTGGTGGATACGGTGCCCTATGTGGCTGACGAGGCGGTAGAGTTATGGCGGGAAATGGTGGAGGATGTAGAGCGGTACGACTTTACACGCTTTGGCTATGAAGTAATCGGTCGTATTTTCGAGCGACTAATCGCGCCTGATGAAAGGCACAAACTGGGGCAGTATTTCACGCCTTCTTATGTCGTTGACCTCATTAATACTTTTTGCATCCGGAGCGGGGATAGTGTTGTTCTTGACCCGGGCTGCGGTGCCGGCACTTTTCTGGTGAGAGCTCACAGCCGACTGAAAAATATAGCCCCTGGGAAGAACCACGAAGAACTCCTGGAGCAGTTGTGGGGTATAGATATTGCCCGGTATCCAGCCCATATGTCGGTGATTAATCTGGCGGCGCGTGATCTGGCGTCCACCGAGAACTATCCCAAAATCATTCATGATGATTTCTTCAAGGTATTTCCCCGGCGAAGCCAGTATGAATTTTACAAGCGGTCGTACAAAGTGGCCAGCGTATCCACGGAAAAAGTTCAAACATCCATGCCCCTTTTTGATGCTGTTGTCGGCAATCCCCCTTACACCCGTCAGGAGGAGATGGAAGACCTTTTCCCCGGCCTCAAAGAGAGGGCACACAGCGCCATAAAGACAGACTGGAAACTGGAGGTATCAAAACGCTCCAGCATCTATGCCTTATTCTTTTTGCATGGAGCCGCGTTTGTCAAAGAGGGCGGTTACCTGGGGCTGTTGACCCATAGCTCCTGGGTCGATGTCGACTACGGGAAATACCTGCAGGAGTTCTTTCTCAAGCACTTCAAGGTCGTCGCTATTCTGGAACCACAAGTCGAGCACTGGTTTCCCGCAGTTGATGTTAATACCTCAATAACCATCCTTCAGAGATGCAATAAAAAAGCCGACCGCTCAAATAACGCGGTGAAATTTGTCCAGATGAAAGCTCCGCTATCAGAGTTCCTGCCGAAATACGGCGGTGAAGAAGAGCGCCTGGCTGCTTTTGAGAACTTGGTCAGGCGAATCGAAAGCGCTGATTCCTTGCAGGAAGATGACCTCTGGCGTATCTTTCCGGTCAAACAGGCTGACCTGTGGAATGAAGGCCTGGATGAAGACGGGAAATTCGCCGGTTCAAAATGGGGCAAATACCTCCGGGCGCCAGACATATTCTTCCGCATCTTGGGGCGAGGCAAAGATAAGTTTCGCCAGCTGAGAGACGCTGCAAATGTGAAACGGGCTTTTACTTCGGGCGCAAATGATTTCTTCTACGTGATGGATATGACAGATGACGTGTCAGAGGTAGAGCTGAGGCAGTACGGTATCTCTCCCGCAAAAAAGAAACAGCTACGATTGGTTGAGGCTGGGGATGGTGGCCGTTACGTCATTGAAGCTGAATATCTGAAACCTCTGGTTAAATCAACGCGTGACATCAAGTCCCTAGTAATAGATGAGTCCATCACCAAATTACGTGTACTTATTGTTTCAGATGAGAAGAAAACACTGGTCGGGAAACATGTACTGAAATATCTTCGTGCGGGAGAGACGCAGTCCTTCGGCGTTGGACCACGAGCAGGAGTCCCGGCTAAGAAGCCGAGTTGTGCCACTCGGAATCCCTGGTATGCTCTTGATGAGAATAACAAGGGCAAGTTCCTTTGGTTTGCTCTCATTACGGATACTCATGCTGTACCTCACAACCCCGGCGATTTCTTATCGGACAAGAGATTCTACAATGTGAATCCTAAAGATGTAGGGCAAGAGGAACTCATTTTTGGGTTGCTAAATTCTACCTTTACCTTCCTTTGCGCAGAATTCTGGGGCAGACAATTTGCGGGTCGAGGTATAGACTCTATTGATATCACAGTTTATGAAGTAGCTCAGCTTCCCTTCTTAAATCCAGAGGCCGTTACCGAAGAGATAGCCACCAAGGTAATCAGTGCTATACACAGCATAGCCGGCAGACCGATTCTGCCTGTGCTTGAAGAAGTGAACCAGCCCGACCATCGGGCTTTGGATGATGCTGTCCTGGAAGCAATCGGCTTTGACGAACCAGAGGAACGAAGCAAGGTTTTATCCGAGCTTTACGATGCTGTCTGCAAACGTGTGGAATCCCGTTTTGAACGTGCCAGGTCTACCCAGCATCCTGGGGAGAAGAGACCTCGCCCTAACGCGGAAGCAATAGCTGAGGAACTGTTCAAAGAGCTAAGTCCCGAGTTAACCAGGAAATTCCCCGATGATTTTATGCCTGCGGGAACGAAGACAAAGCTCATGCAGCTTCCGGAAGGCATAGAGGATTTTGAGCGAGTGACATTTAACCGGCTCAGGATTGCTGGCAAGTTGACGGACTTCGACAATCCGGATAAGGCCGAGTTCATTCAGTTCGCCATCCAGAGCGGAGCATCAGTCTCAATAGCCATTCCAGTTGAATCAAGCGTTTTGCATGATGCAGTAACCAAGTACAGAGGCTATTTGTCAGACCTGGCCAAACACATCGAGGAGCTCGCTTCCTCACGGACTCAGGATCGGAAGCTGAAGCAGCGCATTATTGAGGCATTGAGACAAAGGCTGGGTTTACGCTCATTGCAGGCTGACAAGACGGCGAGGTTAATGTGATAGCGTGGCTACAGGGGCGTATGAGTATCTGCAGCGGGCTAAAGGATAGATAACCGAGGTATTTCTACGTGAAACTGGGCGGGATATTCAGAACAATCACAAAAGTCTTCGGGCGAGAACAAGAGTCGGCATCAATCAGGCCAGCGCCTGTGCATCCAATTACTGCGCCTTCTGAAACGCCAACGGTTGTATTTAGCCACGAGGAAGATAAATACATTTCTGCCCTTGATTCTCAACTAGCTGACTTATCTCTGATAAGCCAAGTTAGAAATCGGGGCGTAGATTTGAATAATATAAGTGTCAAAGCTATAAAGCTTACACCGGCAGTATCGGGGAGTCTGCAAATTGCTAATATCCGCACCGTGGAGCAACTCAGCAATAGCACTAAAATCGACTTGCTTAAGCTTCGTTTTGTCGGGGCAACAAGACTGGCAGAAATTCAAGAAAGTCTGAATTCGTTCCTAAAATCAATGCTTGCTGAGACTAACGACATAGCAGTAACACAGCTCTCATTTGGGTTAGCAGAGCAACGACAACCTAGTGTTCAAGAAGACCTGAAACAGCAGCTATACGAATTAACCAAACGAGTATGTAATATCTTTGAAGGGCGGATACCGCTGACTCCTGTATTCCTGCCTTCTCAGGTATGGAGAGATTTGGTTGAGACTCTCGGTGAAGAACCAAAGTCATTCTCTAAGCTCATGCACTTGGTTCAGGAACTGAAGTTGAATGATGACAATGTCATTGACGCGGATAGCACAGGAAGGCATCTTGCCCTAAAGAGGGCTACACAGTGGCTCAAACGGGCAGTTGAATATGGATGCTTGGATGAGGAGATTCATCACATTGTGGACAGCCTTAATGAAAGGGAGCGCCTCATTCTAGCAAATAGGTACAAAATAGACCGCCCATCGACGCTTGAGGCGGTCGGAGAACAACTCGGAATTACCCGGGAAAGAGTAAGGCAAATACAGCAGAAAGTACAGAAGAAACTTGTCGCGCGAATTAAACGGTCAACGCTCTTGTACTCGGCTGCAGCTCTATATGTTTTGAGGGCTCTGAAAGACAATGCCGTTCTGGCGACATGGACAAGGCAATTGGTTGACATCGGTTTTTTGAAGGACTCGAAGTCCCTTGAGCTTCTAATCGCGGTTGCCAGGGCTACCAATAGTAGTGAACTCTCTTTACCGATGGAGTTTATTCGGTCCTTAGAGACACACGTGCCACAGCGTGTTCTGGCTGCTACGAAACCGGTTCTCGAAAAAGCACGCAGAGTGTGCCGAAACTGCGGTGCCGTAAGAGCGCTCTCTTTTACTAATGAACGGGCTTCAGAAGAAGACGTAGAACAAATCCTGCGCCTGAATGGGTTTGAAGAATTACATCCCGGCTGGTGGATTCGAGTTACTGTAGAATGCGTGCCTGAGCGAGTAGCGACAAAAGTAGTTACGTATTGTGGCCCGGTATCGCCTTCTAGCATGCGCTATGCTCTTAGACGGCACTTAAGCAGGTTTCAGCTGCCGACTCCCCCTTCGGAATTGCTTGCAAAACTTCTTGAACGGAGAGGTAACTTCACAGTCATTAACGGGCTTATTCATTTGACCAAACCGCCAGCCGCAAAACCAACACTAAGCGGCCCTGAAAGAGTCTTTTTGGACATGACGCTTTCAGATGGTACCATAGTATCGTTTGAGGCAGCACATCACAGACTGCTGGAAGCTGGTTTCTCGACAGGGTCGGTCACCTCACTTTTGAAGTATTCTCCGATAGTGCAAAAAATTACGGTCGCACTATATTCACTCTTAGGCGCAAAATATGATGAAGTCGATGTTCAGGAGGCTCAAGCCCAGTTGACCAGGATACCGGCGAATTCGACTTTGAAGGCTCGTTCTGATGGTGTTATTGAGTTCGAGACAAATGCTGGCACGTGGCTACAATACGGTGGTGTACTGGCCTCTGGACCGGCCGCCTCATTAAGGGGTAACTGGAAACTCATTAACGACGGAATGGAATCAGGGGAGTTAATAATCGACGGAAACTTCATGCGCGGACTCTCACAAGCGTCTAAGAGTTTAGGTGTTGTACCAGGAGATAGAATACGAATAGATTTCAATACGTGGACGAGGGAGGCTAAGATAATCAAGGTGGTGAGAAATGAGTAAATCCACTGATGTCAAAACAAAATACAACAATTCTGATGTTACGGTAATTGCTTTATACCAGCTAGGAGGGGCCCTTCGATATATACATCTTGAAGATGTAGCGCTGAAAGCAGCTCAGCTTTCTCCGAAGGCGTTCTCGTGGAAGAAATATCCAGAGCAAATCAACTTGGAGACGGTCCGTTTAGCGTTGAAAAACGAGTTAGGAGCGAAGATAAAACGAGTACTTGGTAGTATTCGTGATGGTTGGATGTTGACTCCTCAGGGCTTGTTATGGTGTCTAGCGAATGTCTCGGGTGCGACAAATCAATCTCCCGTGGAGCAAATCCACAAGGAGATTGCTCGCATCAAGAAGAGCGAGGCTTTTAACAAACTTGCGGAAGATAAAGTGAATGAAATCACTGATAATGATTTGAAAGCACTCCTCAGAATAGACGAGTATTTTTCTCAGCGAAACCGTAGTGAACGCATATTAGCACTTGCGAATGCAGCGGTGATTGAGCCGCAGTTGAAACCGGTCCTCACCATTCTTAAACAAAGGGGTTTTATTGAGCCGGGGGTAGAGATATGAACGAGCCAATTCAAGTCACGAGCCATGTCTCCAGAGATTTCCTTCAAAATGCTGCTTATTTCAACACTGTGCCCAAAGTTGTGTGGGAGTACGTTTCTAACTCTGTGGATAATCCCAAACCCAACCAGCCTGTAAGTGTAGAAGTGAAGGTTTCTAAAGAGAGGGTAGTTATCGCCGACAATGGCTGCGGTATGTCGAGAGAGGGACTGCAAAACTTCTTTCTTATGCACGCAGAGAACATTCGTCGAGGTAGAGGTGAAAGTGTCCGTGGTCGATACGGAACCGGAAAGTGTGCTGCTTTCGGCATTGCCGATGTACTCAGGGTAGAGACGGTCCAGAATGGGATTCTCAACATAGTAGAATTAAGTCGCAAGGATATAGAGCAATCAAAGTCAGGGAAGCCCTTCTCCGTCAGAGATATCGTCGTCGATAAGCCAACAACTCAGGAGGATGGCACAAGAATTATCATTTCACAATTAAACACAAGGAATATCGAGTTGCCAGCTACGATAGCTTATGTCGAAAGGCATCTCGGTAGGCAGCTTCACAATAACACAGTGGTTATCAATGACCACGTTTGTGAGTACCAGGAACCGGTCTCCAGCTGGCAGCGAGCATTCCACCCAACTCCTGGTCTGGCGGGGATTCTGGGTGCCATAGAGCTAGTCGTTAAAGTCTCACCTGCTCCTTTGGAGAAAGAGCGCGCCGGGATAGATATTCTATCAAAAGGAATTTGGCATGACACAACACTAGGCACTCTAGAGGGAGACTTCGCCAGGCGTATTTTCGGTGAGGTGGATGCACCAATATTGGAAGAAAAATACGATATGGAGAAGATCCCACCTTTCGACAATACTCGCAATATGACACTAAATATTTCGAACCCGATCGTAGCTACATTACTAGGTTGGATAGATGAGTGTCTTCATCAAATAGCGTTGGAACTATCGCAACAAGAAAAAGAGAGAAGAGCCAGTGAAGAGACAAAGCGACTGGCAAAGCAGGCTCAACAATTAGAAAGTATCCTCAACGATGATTTTCAGAGCCTGCAAATGGAGCTTGAGAAGATTCGCCGCATGGCTCGCTTGCGGCAGGGTGATACAGATTCAGACATAATACCTGGCGAAGGAACGACCCAGACCGAATACACGCTGGGAGGGCCGGAGCACGGCAACGGCATGAGAGGAGAACTCGCTGGCCCAGGGGAAGAGGAACGGACTGGACTGTCACTCCTCCCTGGAGAGGACAAAGGTGGTCCCAGCAAAGTATCCGAACGCAGGCACAAGCAAGCAACTTTCCATGTTGAATATCGACATGAACAGGAGGATTCACCAAGGTCACACTATGATAGAGAAACAAGAACCATTGTGATAAACCTAGACCACCCTCAAATAGCTCGAGCCGCACGGGAAGGTGGTGGCATCGAAGGGAAACAGTTTAGGGAGATGACATACGAGATCGCATTCGTTGAATATGCTATAGCTTTAGGGCATGAAAGGCTTCGGCGGGATGAGTTTTATTCAGGCAGCGACGCTCTCTTTGACATTCGGGAAACCATTAACCGAGTAAGCCGGGCTGCTTATGCGTGACCTTGGCTGCACTTTTCGTCAGAATGTGTGATATAAGGGGTCCTGGGTATCCCTTTGCGTTTAACATGGATTAAACGAGACTGGTGCATTAAGATGGTTCTGTACCGCGAGACAAGTAGCTACCATGAGAATTTACAGATGTTTTTGAGGGGACTATAATTGTGGGCAAGGCAAAATTGAGGTATTCAGCGAATAAATCAATGATAAGAGCACTTTGGCAGGGAGTCTGGTGAGTTTCGTTGCCTTTAATCAGCCCTAAAGCATTCAGAATGTTGTTGACAAAAATGTCCACAAGAGCCATAGTATAAGCAAAGAATTGCAAGCCGAGGACTGAATGGACATATGACTATAGGAGAGGATATTCGAAAAAAGAGGATAGAGAAGCGTCTTTCGCAAAGGGAACTTACAGCCCTTTTGGGCTTGAAAGACCATTCAATGCTTGCTAAGATTGAGTCAGGTCTTCGGTTCCCCAGGAGTTCTGTGCCGCGCTTTGCAGAATGGTTAGAGATATCAGAAGATGAGCTGTTCAGGCGACTCAATCAGGAAAAAGTGGAAAAGAGCCTTCTTGCTCCAAAAGCCACAGTAAGGCCAACTTTCCTGCCAATGGAAAGAATTGAAGCGATAGCTCTTGAAGACCGAAAAAAATACTCAAGAATAACAGGTGCCACTAGAATTAACCTTCCCGAGGACCGAGAGAAGATACCTCAGGTTCTTTTCGGCTTGAGAGTCGTTTTTACTGATTATCTGTCTGGACCCCCAGGGGAGATGCTTTACGGAGGGTTGTTTCCGGAGGGATGCTATTATCATTATGTTGACAAAGTCATAGTTGTTAGCACTCAGTGGGTAAAAGGGGAAGGATTGGCTTCCGAGGAGACGAAAACGTTTCAGCTTTTTCACGAGATGGGGCATTACCGTCTTCATCTGGATGAGGACGTTGGTCTCGGCCCGGGTCAACTGCTTCCTGACAAACCTGTGTATTGTAGCTCTGGAGCATCTAAGCCTCTTGAATTCCAGGCAAACGCTTACGCTTCGGCTTTTCTGATTCCGGAACCACAGCTCAGAGAGCTGATCGGCAACAGAAAAATCATTGACCTTCAGGAGCACGAAAGGAAACTTCGGTCTGAATTCGGCGTCTCAAGGAAGATTCTTTTGCAACGTTTGAACCGTCTGGGTATAAAAGTAATGTAAAAATGAAGAAGGCGGCTACGTTGAAAATAAAGGATAACAGTAGAGAGGAGGGATGAAATGATAACTGCTGGGGAAACAACCCGTGCCGAAAAAACATTCGCGTTTTTGTCCTTACTTGTTGCTTATTTGCCCGAAGACCACTACACGGCAGACGCTAGCAAATGGGCGACAGCTATCTCAGATCTCAGGATCATGTATGAAGCTGTGTATCCGCATTTGTTCCGCTGGCTCCACTTTCGACACATGCCACGGGCAGATAGCTACAGTCCCGAGGTGAGCAATTTCCTCTCCTTCCTTCAGTTCGCGGATGCCACAGCGGTTCACAACCCCGGGTTTATGACAATGGAGTTTGGCCCCAACACTCGCCAAGTCCTGAGGGAGAGGTTTGAAAGGTCCTTCAGTTCTGAGGATATCGGGGCAATCAAGGAAATGAGCGGGAAGATGGTCAGCAAATTAGGAGTGTCCCCGAAGAACGGAGTGAGCCTAAGCTCCTAAAGGCTTATTAGATGCTTGTTGATAGCGTTCGCGAGAAGATTGACACGTGGGTGTCGGGAATTATCGGCGCTCGGTTGCCTCCCAGAATCCGTGACTTCAAAGTGGTTAGGGATCCGATCCATGACTTCATCCGTCTTCATCCTCACGAGGTGGCGATTCTTGACTGTCCTCTTTTGCAGCGCTTGAGGAGAATTCGTCAAAACGCCCTTGCTTATTTTGTTTACCCAGGTATGCATCACACACGCTTCGAGCATAGCTTGGGAGTTGCCCACGTGGCAGATCTCATGGCTAGCGCATTGCAAGAATTCTATCCAAATGAGGTTACTCCTCACGTGAGAGCTTCGGTTCGTCTGGCTGCTTTGCTACACGATGTTGGCCACGTATTTTTTTCCCATTTAGGTGAAACCCTCCTAGAAGAAGAATACGGCGACCTGTTCGCAGATCTCGCCAATGAGACGGTCGACGGTACGCCGCGGCTATTGGAAGGTCTAGACATTGCTGAAATCCTCAGCTATCTAATCATAACTTCAGGGCCCTTTAAGGGATATTTAGAACAAGCTCTTGCCCTGAACCCAGGGCGGGAGAATCTTCGTCTGGCCAACATTGAATCGACTGAAGTAGCACGCCTAGTTATAGGGAAGGTGAGGGACGAGCGGGACCGCTTCAAGGCGGATATCATTCACGGCAGTATGGATGCCGATAAGATTGACTATTTTATGAGGGACTGCCACTACTCCGGAATACGCGCAGAAGTTGATGCGTCCCGGCTTATCAATACGCTGAGGATTCTGTCTTCCCCTGATTGGCCCAGAGCCTTGACTGTGTCTGGAACGGCGTTGCACCACTTGGAGCAAATTCTTATGACTAAGCTTCTCTTGTATACCTCTGTCTATCAGCACCACAAGGTTAGAGCAACTGAGGCTGCTGTGCGAACCATCTACAGGAAGCTCCGAGAGCGACGTGGGACGCTGCGACATAAACCACTCGAATTCGCTGAGTTCACTGATTTCCTCCGAATAGATGACAGCCAGTTCTTTGTCTGGGTTGGTCAAGAGAACGGTTTGGAGGAGTTGGTGAACCAACTGGCCAGTCGGCAGTTGCTGAAACGGTCTTTAGTGCTATGTCGGCAAAGCGTTGATTACCCCAGTCGTTTCAATTTCCTGCGCTTTGCTCTTCCGGCTGAGACTACCCCGTCCAGCGTCCGCAGGGTTGAACAAGGAATTTACGACTCAATCGCAGCCCCGCACAAGGTTGATCGAGACTCGCTAGTACTAGACTTCCCACCTCTGCCAGATGCCGACAGGGAAGCTGCCCAGATTTTCATTCAGGCGACAAAGGAGGCACAACCAGAGGCTCTCAAGGAATTGCTGCCCACGGATGACTGGCTACGTAGTTACGCAGTTAACAAGTATCGGGCTCACGTCTTCTATGTCAGCGAGGAAGATAAGCGACTGGCAGCAGCCCACGCGGCAGAATCCGCCTTTCAGGCAGAAGAGGTTAGGCTTACTCCCCTAGCACGCACTTTAGCTCACATTGGCGACTAATTTACACAACATTTTGCACGACCCTAATTTTGTCCTATTGTTCCCACACAATAAGCCAGAATGTATAAACGTAAACGTTGCTTGAAAGGAAACGAGAAAAAGCTCGCCGCCTGGAGTATACTACCCAAAGGGCTAAAGCAATCTTAAGCGTACCGCACATTTGAAGCAAAGGTGCATAGGTGTTTTGCCCTTCAACAGATTAACCTGCACTCCTGCTATCTTAACCTAGCCATCCCTCCTGTGCCATGGCGAGGAATTTAGTTCGTTCCTCGGGGTTCATCTCCGCTAGGGTTACAGTGACCTCTAGGCCCACATCTAGGTTAGCTAGTGCTCGGCGTACGCTGCTCATGAGATAGTCCTTGACTTCGGTCGGTATCCCCATTAAAGGAAGTGCGAGGGTAAGAGTAACCTTCTTACCCTCAACAATCATGTCTTTGAGCATTCCCAGATCAACCAGCGTGCGGTCAATTTCGGGATGCCTAACCTTTGTTATTGCTTGGCGTATTTCTGGTTCTGAAGTACTTTTGGTTATCATCTCTACCTGCCCTTGTATTTCCTTTCCTGAAATTCATTACTTGACTTTTTTCAAGATTATTATCATGAACTATAAGCGTCCCAGAATATTCACATTCTAGATAGAAACTTGCCTCCTGTATTTCTCTCTCAACATCCTCTAATTTTGGCTCCATAAATGACTGAAGGTGAGTTGGGCAAAGCAACAGGAGAGCATTTGGCTTCAAAACCCTGTAAACTTCGCGTAACAGTCGTCTTCTATCCTCTGCTCGAGGAAAATAGTAATAATGTAGAACATCACAAAGAAGAACTACATTAACGGATTCATTGTCCAACGCAATTCCTGACTCCTTTGATGTATCTAATCTTATTATATTTTTCAAGCCCATTGATTCAGCTTTGCGCATTAATTCATCCAAAGTTCTTTTATCTTTATCCAGTGCATACACTAAACCGTTTTCCCCAGCTATTCTTGCGGTAGGAATAGTGTAGTTGCCTGAGCCACAGCCAAAATCTAATACCTTTTGGCCCTTCCTAATACCAATATCTTTTAAAAACTTTTCACCAGCCTCTTCTATCCACTCTTCTACAGGGATCTTCATCTAACATCCCCTACAATGACGCTTTAAGCTATATTATAACCCTACTGGCTGACGATGCAACAACAATCCATCTTAATGTAAAAGACGACGATTAACCACCGGATTGAATATCATATTCTCGACTTATTTCAAATGGTGATTTGCCGCCACGGTCCGGCTGTGGCGTGTTATTCCAGATGTTCATCGCCAGCCCCAGCCATTTGTTGAGTTCATCTATCGAATTAACTTTTCCAACCCGGTTGACAATTTCTTTGCTGAAATCATTGATTTGGCTTGATTTCATATACGAGAGTACCAGCTTCTTCCACTGAGCCGGGGTCATAATGAGATTTGGGTGACCTTCAGCCCTAGCTTCCTTCGCCATCCTGGCCACCGCAGCTTTAAGAGAAGAATCGCGTGGTAGTTCAACCTTCGGACGGTTTTCAGGGGATTCAAATCTTTGCTGTAGCAGTCTTTCCAGGTCTATCGGTCTGAGCTGAAATTTCTTCAACATAGCCTGCATACCCGGCATGATGCGCATTGGCCACTGCAACCAGCCGGGGCCAACCAGCCATCCGCGCCGTCCGGCGGGTATAATATGGGCGTACAAAGCATCATCCCGGCTGAGGAGCCGGCTTAACTGGCGATTATCAACAGTAAATTCTTCATCCTCCAGCTTCAGGATTAAGCCTCTCCCAGGATTAACCATGGCTACCATCGCCAGCACATACCGGGAACCTTTGATTGAATCAATTGCAGAAGTTAGGTCACTGCCACTGAGAATAGCGGCTGCGGCAAGCTCCGCGGGACTTCTTCCGTCCGGTAATTTGAAGGTCAGGGCAAACCAGCCCAGAAAGCGCCGTTCCCGGCTGGTGATATCACCGGCGCCTTCCATATAGCGGGCTTTGCCCGGTTCATCATATCCGAAGAAATCCCGGCGAGCCGCCGCCCTGATATCAGCCAGGGTATCGCTCCGTAAACACCATTCAGCCAATTGCTCAACCATGTTAGTATTTAACGTCATAAACCTACTCTTCGATTAAACTCACATCGATATCGCCGAGCCATTCCAGGGCTTTTTCTTCCATTCTGTCATCCTTGAACTGAAACCACCTCTCCCTTTCTTCGGGGTAGTTAAGCAGCACATCCTTGAACCGGCGGAAGGCTCCCTTACCGTTTATGGCCACCTCGAGTAATTCAACAAGACGCTCGTCCTTCACCGTGGCAATGAAATCTACCATATCCTCATACCCTTCATGGGATTCGGCTTTCGGTATTCGCTCGTAGCGGTCTGGGTCATCATCAATCCTGCCCCTCAGTCTTCCCCTTTCCTCATTATCCATGTAGTCCGAAAGGAACAGAATTTCTCCAGTTTCGAGGTCAAGGTAATACTCATGCTCATAGAAGCTATCCTCAATTGCCGAACATAGCTCGTCCAGATTTATTTTCAGTGTCTTCTTTTTCTCCATGTTTCACCCCGGTGTGCCAGCGGATGGTTTTTCATAATTATAATCCAGTTTGGGGACTTATTTGCAAACCGACCGTTTCCTTCTTCCACAGTAATGCTTATACCATAGAACACATAGGGTCTTGAAGTGAAAGTCTTCATAGGTTGAGTACATGATGTACAATCCATCGATTTGTTCATTTAGTGAAAAAACTCTCTTCTTCCGAGGGGCCTATAGATAATGTCGCAAAGAGGTTAAACTGTCCAGCTACAGCCTTGTCGCTTCCTCAGATATAAGCCGGTTATCGTTTGTCGGGAAATAATACCCTCGTTCCTTCATATAAAAAATTAAGAAGGAGAAGTGCAGAAACGATAGGCTGAGGGTCAGGGTCTGGTGAGGGTCTGGTCAGGGTTTAGCTTTGAGGGTCTGACCAAAGGTCTGCGAGTGTCTGCCATTCTAGCTTCCGAGGGTTTGACCAGGGTCTGAAATTTTAGCCTCAGCGAGACCCTCAGGGTAACCCTCAAATGAGGCTAATCCCGCCCTCCACCCGGGGTTTAAACTTCTCACCCTTTAACCCCTTAAAACAATGGCTTTACCCCGCTTAACCCCCCATTAACAGTAACTACCGTGGTCGGTTCATCGTCTCGTCAGAGCACTGACTGTTCGATTCAAGTCGGAGTTGAATTTTGGGTCTATTTGTGGGCTGCCCCCGTGGAGTCCAATCGTAGCTAAAATATTCGGACTCCGGCTTGAGACCGTCGTAGCTAAAAGGCTGGGGCTCAACCTGAGTCCAACTGGAGTCCAGCAGGCGATGGAATAGGAAGCGACGAGATGGTAGCAAAAAGCCCTGTATCATAATGTTGAAGATAGCAAAAGCGAATTGAATATAAACGGCAAGGTTAGAAAGTCACATTAGAAATACCATAGGGAAAGAGTAGGAGAATTTATAGCTTCTGGGGATCACGTAGCCAGGATGGAGGCAACGGTTCTAAAACTGAGCCAAACGCGAGAGGACTGATGTACATTTCTTCACCGGGAATAATCGCCTTTGCGGACCTTGTGACATACTCCCCAGCAGCTGGGAGCTTAGTGCCCCCCCCCAGTAAGCTGACGGGCATCCAGCGGGGTATCAATGAAGGAACGAGGGTTCTATTTTACGACAAACGACAACTGGATTATATCTGCGGAAACGACAAAGCTGTAGCTGGAGACGTTAACCGTTTTGCGACATTCCCCGATATTTCATAAAGAGATGGGGAAAGGTAACTTTTCGATGGAAAGTTGAGGTATAGGATTTGTCAGCTTATAATTGATAAATGGCAGTTTCTGGAGGCTCGCCGGGTAGCCAGATTCAGCGCTTTAGCTTAGACCCACGATGAAACAAGTACAAATAGACATCAACGAACAGTTCCGGCACGCTCTCGATATCCTGGAAAATAGCGACCGGAGCATCTTCATTACCGGCCGGGCAGGTACGGGTAAATCAACGCTTCTGAACCATTTCCGCAACGTCACCAGAAAGAAAGTGGCGGTGCTGGCGCCCACCGGAGTTGCCGCCCTCAATGTCAAAGGGCAGACCATCCATTCCTTCTTCCGGTTCAAGCCCGGCATCACCCCTGACCGGGTGAAAAAGCTCCGCTCTGACAACAGTGAAAGCATCTACCGCAAGCTGGAGGCCATTGTAATCGATGAAATCTCCATGGTGAGAGCTGACCTGCTGGACTGCGTGGACCAGTTTTTGCGGCTGAACGGCCCCGAATCTGATAAGCCCTTTGGAGGTATACAGATGGCCTTTATCGGCGACCTCTACCAGCTGCCGCCGGTGGTTACCGGCGGTGAGAAGGAGGTCTTCCAGTCTCTTTACGAGACGCCCTACTTTTACGGCGCCCGGGTGTTCGACTCCTTCGAGATGGAATTCGTGGAGCTGGAGAAGATTTACCGTCAGCACGATGAGCAGTTTATCACCCTGCTCAACGCCATTCGCAATAACTCCGTAACCGATGAAGGGCTGGAGCTTCTTAACCAGAGGTACCAGCCGGATTTCGAGCCACCGCCGGACGAGTTCTACGTCTACCTGACTACCACCAACAAGCTCGCCGAAGAAATTAACGGCAAGCGTCTGGCAGGGCTGAAAGGCAGGCTTTACACCTTCACCGGAAGCATCGAGGGAGACTTCGGTCAGGAGTATCTGCCCACCGCAGTTGAACTTCAGTGCAAGGTTGGGGCACAGATCATGATGCTCAATAACGATACTGAGGGTCGCTGGGTCAACGGCAGCATCGGGAAAATTACCGGCATAACCGGGAACAGGCAAGGCGAGCAAATCATCGCCGCCGAGCTGGCTGACGGCGAGGATGTTGAGATTACGCCCTTTACCTGGGAAATCTTTCGGTTCTTCGTTGAAGCCGGGGGGCTACATTCGGAAGTCATCGGCAAGTTTACTCAGTACCCGCTGATGTTAGCCTGGGCGGTAACCATTCACAAGGGCCAGGGGAAGACCTTTGACCGGGTGATTATCGATATCGGAAAAGGCACCTTTGCCCATGGCCAGATGTACGTGGCGCTCAGCCGGTGCACGACGCTGGACGGCATCATCCTCAAGAAGCCGGCGTTAAAGAAACATATCTGGACGAACTACCAGGTGATGGATTTCCTGACCAAATACCAGTACCGGAAGGCTGAGCAGTCCTACCCGATAGATAGTAAAATTGAAGTAATCGGGAAAGCCATTGAGAACGGAGCGTTGCTGGAGATAGTGTATCTCAAGCCCAGCGACGAGAAGACGACGAGGGTTGTCAGGCCGGAGGCCGTGGGGGAAATGGAGTACCGAGGCAAGAAGTACCTCGGTATGCGGGCGTTCTGCCTGAAGCGGAATGAGGAAAGAACCTTTCGCATCGACAGGATACTAGAGATCGAAGTGTTGGATGGCTGAGCCGTACTCTCAATTCTCGTTATTGCACTTTCAGATGGATTACTCGGATTACTATTGACTGATTGTTTAATGACTGAAAGACTTAGGAATAATAATTCATAGGTGAAACCATCTGTGATAAGCCATACTTACCAGACGCGGACCAGTATTTAGCTAGCTGGTTTTTTGCTCATGTCCAACCTGAACTAGCAGAGTTGAAAGATGTCAAAAAGTGGGGGCAACTCCCAATGCGGTAGCTTTCTCCTCATTTATCACCGCGATATTCTGTTCCTCGGTGAAGTTCTTGGCTTTCATGAGTCCTCCTGGTAGTTTCAATACCGGAGACTCTAAGTCATGGTGTAGCTGTTTTCGGGGGAAGGTCAACCTAATTGTGATGATATTCGTGTCTCTGTTTGAAAGTTGTCTGATATCCAATAAATTGTGAACTTTTCGTTTCAAGATATTCCTTGATAAGCTCGGTAGCATTTTCTTTTGAAAGATTCATGTCTTTAGCTATTGATTCAAGAATACTGGAATCCTTATATAATTCATTAATCATTTTTGATATTAGACGGGGTTTTTCTTTTGGAATATCGAGATTAGGCGGTTCTTTTACTCGCCATCCACGCTGAGATAGTTGTTCAAATAGGTATCTATATTGCCGTTCTGTAATCAATTCTAAATCTCTTGCTCTACGTATAAGAGCTTGAATTGAGACACCCCATCGAGGTTTTAATCGAGCTATGTTTGATAAAGTAATGGGTAAATGGATTTCTCGCCTCATAGCTTTTTCAGGAAGTAAGAATTCTGCAGCAAAGATGTCTGCCTCTCTCTCCATTTCAGGTATCGTCTTTGTTCTTGCCTTATGGATAACGAGATGACCCAATTCATGCGCGATGCTGAATCTTGTTCTATCTGATGGTTTCCCGGTTGAAACTATAATTACAGGGAGAATATTTGACCAAGTCGAAAATGCGTCTATTTTAGAAAGAACGATTGGCAGTACTAGTAACAAGACTCCATTCTTTTCAACAGTGAGCATTAGATTACGAATAGGTGTGTCACTAGGCAAACCAAATGATTGTCTTGTAACGAGTGCTGCTTTAACTGGATCACAATTTAATAAAGGCAGATTAATTGATGGCAAGATGAAATTTGTTGATATCTTTTGAGCATATTCAAAAAGTACATTCGCGTGTTGATAAGCTTTATTAAGTTCATTAGATGACAAAGACTGTCGTGCTCTAAAAGATAGAGTGCCTATAGGAAAGTCATTTATAGGTGCCTTAAAAAAATAGGACGGATTAAAACCGGTACGTTCTGCGATCCTAGTTATTAAAATATCGGTTGGATTTTTTCTTCCGGTTTCTAACTGAGCGATGGCAGATTGATTTACTCCTACTTTCTCCGCTAATTGTGACTGTGTTAATCCACAGTATTCACGGGCTTGCTTTATTCTGTATCCGTAAATCATTGAATATCGGTTTCCTTTATATCAACTTCTTTTTTGACTACTTCTAAATCTTCTTCAATCACTTCTTGCTTTATTGTCTTTATTAGTTCAGCAGTATGAGGTACTGGTTCATTAAAATATGCTTGGACTGAATCGCGGGTTTTATATCCGGATTTTGGACATGCGAGTCTAAGCTGTAGAAAATCATAGTTTGAATTAATCTCCCAAAGTATAATTAGGTTTGGACAGACTGTTTTTGAATCGTTAGGAAAATCCTGAATTAGAGGAAGCTGTTGATTATAATATTTACTCTTAGCATCTGAATAAGGAACAGGAAGGTTTCCATTATCGGCTTTTAATATTTTAAGACGAAAACCATTGTAACTTATCATTAGGCCGTTATTTGTCAAGCTTTCAAAAAGATAATCAGTTATCGGTTCTTCTTCTTCTTCCATTTTAACCGACAAACCGATAGTTTCTAATTGGTCTTTTAAAAAGAAACGAACTAAGTGAGGAAACAAATATCTGTCGATTATCTTTTCCTTTATTTCGAAAAATTCTTTTGCGCCAGGAATAGCAACTTCGATTGCTTGGTTTACGGTCATCAATATAGGTTTTACTTTTGGGAAAATATCTTCAAAGGTAGGTGTATATGACTGGTTGGTCATAATCTTGTCTAGTGTAAGCTGTGTACCGCTTTTTATCTCCATATTGTTAATCCTCCAGTAATAAAATTACCATATATTTACCAATTTGTCAATACCTCTGCCCCTAAAAGGTAACTGGAAGGAACGAAAAAGGGGAGACATGGTCAAGCATGGGTATATGCCGGAGTAGATCATCAACAAACTCCGGCGGGCCGAGATTCTGCTTAACCAGGGAAACAGCATTATCGAGGCCAGTCGGAAGATAGGCGTCACCGAGGCAGACATACTACCTGTGGCACAAGGAATACGGCGGCATGCGGGTCGAGCTGGTCAGGAAGCTGAAGGAGCTTAAGAAAGAAAACACCGCCTCAAGAAGCTGGTCGCCGACCTGTAGCTAGACAACTCGATCTTGAAGGTACCACACAAACAACCGAAGGGAAAGGGTTCTGGCTTAGCAACGGGTCTTGTATAAGGCTGCGGCCGGAATACAAGGACCATGTCTGGAGCTATGATTTTGTGAAGTCTCAATTATCCGCTCGGCGGTTCCAGCAACATCTTCTTAACCCGTTTACTGTAAGCCTCCCCGTAACGGTCAATGTGGACCATAAAAGAAGGCGGCTGACTGGACCAAAACAGGTGTCGCAGTACATTCTTGACATCAGGATCCCCCGACCATTCCGGCTTGTAAAAAATTACTGTGAGCAACAGGTGGAGATTCGTATCGTATTCCAAGATATGGAAGGCGTGATCCTCATACAGGAGAGCGTCGGACGAATCGTCGCCTACGTATGCCAACAAAGCATCCGTTAGCAAATAAGTGGCAGGGTACGTTTGGATATTGCTAGCCAGCTTAAAGAAATAGGTACTGAGTTCCGCTAACTCTGAATCAGTGATCGCTCGAATAATCTCGCGGAGACTGATCTCATGCCTGCCGCACTCAGCTATCTTAACAGCCAACCTTGCAAGTTGGTGAACGTCTGATTCTGTGGCTGATGCAACAATACTGATTGAATGCTTGGTATCCAAATCCCCTTTGGTCAATTTGCCGTTGATGATGGGCACTTCACTAACCAATTGAATCTCAACAACGGGGAAGGACATATCTTGTATCATGGCTAAACCTCCTCCAATCATAAAAGAGAAGTAAATCTCCCAAGGTGAGTGCCGACTCTATTGGGTGTTTGTGTGTCCACGAAGGATTCCATATCATCTCTGACAGATATTCCTAAAAAGAAGTCTATTTCGTACTATGGATTCTACACCCAGCGTGGCTACGGCGCAAGAAACTACCCTTTTAGAATGGCTGTTTTGACGCCCTAATGTCTACTAGTGATACGACCCAAGTGAACATTTCTCGGAATTGTTCAACCCGATGCATCGCATAAAAAGTTATTTTATGTCTTACTGAAAAGTTACTACTTCCACATCCCCTTCCTGAAGGGAATTAATGGTCCAAACAATAGTAAAAGCGTCCTTCTTAGGAGGCTTCGTTATTATGCGGCAAGAGTTCTACGGAATTGGTTAGTAAGTGCCCTGACAAGTATTAATTCTCCGTGTTCGTTTGACAGTATCATGCTATTACAATAGAGTGGCGATGTAACCAGCTATAAGATAAATATCACTTTTTTCTCAGTATCCTGTCCGGTTTTGGCCTGCTCGTGCATTATTACTATTAGAGGGATGAAAGGAGCTTCGTTTATTGGAAGAAGCAAGGGTCATAGCTCTGGTCCGTGCCGGCGAGGTTGATGCCTTTGCTGAAATCATCGAACGTTATCAGGCTCCCATCATTCGCTATCTCTATCGCCTGACAGGAGATCACGAGATGGCCAAAGACCTGGCGCAGGACACATTTATTCGAGCGTATAAAGGGATTTTAAAGACCGACGCAGAGCTTTCTTTCAAAGCGTGGCTTTACCGCATCGCCACTAACAACGCCTTACAGCACCGCCGTAGGAAGAAACTGCTGTCTTTCATTCCTTTCACTTCAAGAGAACAGGATATCCCCAGCGCGGGAAATCAGATTGACTGTCCGGGCGAGGCGTTGGCAATTCATGAGGCTTTGTTAAAAGTACCTGAAGAACAGCGTACCTGCCTGGTGCTTCACTTCGTGGAGGGGTTCAAATACAGGGAAATCGCCGAGACCCTGGGCTGTTCGGAGGAGGCCGTACGCAAGCGTGTGGCCAGGGGCAGAAAGCTGTTCATTGGCCTGTACAACCGGGAAGGAGGTGGGGTATGAATTGTAAAGACTTAGAGGAACTGCTGTCGGCTTATGCCGATGGGGAACTTCCCAGGACGCAGCGGGAGTTTATTGAGGAGCACCTGTCCGGTTGCGCCGACTGCCGGGATACCTTGGCAGAATTTGAGGCGGTGGGCCACCAGCTATCATCGCTAAAGGAAATGACGGTAGCGTCGGATATCCGTGGAACCACACTATCTAAAATCAAGGCAGTCGGAGCGTTACCTGAAAAATCATATAGGCGCTGGCTGTGGCCGATCACAACTGCGGCTGCCATTGTAGCTGTCATCGCTATTTTACTGGTAGCACAGCCGTGGAGTATGGAATCTCCGGAGGCGATGGCTGCTTCTATTGTGCGCAACAGCCCTGAGGTGCAGGCGGCGTTAAACGGTGAACAGATAGAGGAAGTTGAGGTAACAACCAAGGTCGTTGATGATGAAGGCAATGTGCTAATGATGCTAGTCAGAACCGAAGAACGTGACTTAGCAGCCGAGGTAAACCTGAAAACGAAGCAGGTTACCGAGATCGTCCGGGTAAATATTCCGGATTTCCAGCCGGGCGATGAGCAAAAGGCTATCGATATCGCCAGGGCCGATCCTAGGGTCCAGGAGCTTCTGGCACAGGGAGGCGTTATCGGCAAGGTACACCTTGGCCGCTCCATTGATATTGAGGAAGTTACCAGCCCCGACGGGGTCACCCGCAAGGAGGGAACGGTCACGCCTACAGCGTTGTTGACTATAGAACTTGATGGGAAAGACTGGAATATCGCAGTTAATCCCCATGAGGGAAAGGTGCTCAGCATCGGACAGTCGCAGCCATCAGATGCCATGATATTGGTACATATCCACCGGTTTGTAGCCACTGTCGCCGCGCCAATTCTGCTGATTCTCGGCGTCTTACTTATATTGGGTCTGGCTTATAACAACAGAGCAGCCAGGGCAGTGGCGGGTGTTTCATCACTGGTGCTGGGTATCATTAGCCTGTTCATCGTGTTATACGGCATGTCCTCAATTTGGTGGCGGCTGGTCTTGATTACAGGAATTCCTGCGGCTGGGCTTGTTATCGGGATAACAAATATCAGGCAAAGGATTGCCAAGCGATGGATTCCCATCTGCGGGATAATCATCTGTGCACTGGCGCTGATGTTTGACCTGTTTCACGCCATTATCGTACCTGGGGGGAACATCGGCACAATAATTGGAGTGGCCGTCGTTATCGCCGGTATCATAGCTTACGCATGCAAGGAGCAAATAATGACCATGAGAATTTCAGGAAAGTGGCTGAGGCCGGCCCTTATCGGGTTCGCGGCGGTGGCCGTTCTCATCGTGGCTCTTGTTCAGCCCTGGAGCATCAGCCCGCAGAGCGTTATCGCTAAAGCATATTCAGCGACGGAGAGTCTTCTATCGTACCGGATGAGCGGCACTTTCACAAGCACCTCAGAAGGGAAAACTTTTCAGCAGACCTCGGAATGGGAGTTTGCTGCTCCCGACCGCTGGCACCAGATATTTACGATGGACGGCAGGGAATACGAAATCATTTCCATCGGTGACAGCATATATGTCAGCGACCCCACAGATGGCAGGCTGACGGTAGGGTCATGGTCACCGACAGTTCCCAGCAAGGAGGAGACTCTGGAAATTCTGGCTTCGCTCACCAACCTGAAAAAACTACCTAACGAGCTGATTGAAGACACGGACTGTCTCCATTATAGCGGCAGAGTTGACATGGATCGAAGGGTTGAGGAGATAAAGGCAAGGCTGGACCCAAATGATGCGGGGTACGAAGAAACTCTGAAGCAGGTCGAGGAGATGCGCGGCATCAACACCCTGGTCGAGCTCTGGATAGGCAAGGAAGACTATTTGATCCGGAAGTGGCAGCAAGAGACCAGGCTGGCAGGGATGGTAAAAGAAAATTCGACAAGGACTTACTATGACTTCAACCAGCCAATCACGATAGAGCCGCCGCTGACGGCAGAAGGGAAACTTTTGCCCGGGTGGAGGCTACAGGAAACGATTCCATTACCGACACTGCCCACCGGCGAGGCGCCCCGCCCGACCAGCATACCCCCCAGCGAGGAGGAAATCGCTCCATATCTGGAAGCCCGGCGAAAGGTAGACTTCCCCATCGGCATGCCCAGATATATTCCGGAGGAGATGGCACTGGAGAACGTTGACATTATGGAGACCCCGGCTGGAACAAAAATGGTGAGATGCCTCTATGGGAAGAGATCTCTTTCACAGCATATCAAGCTCAGCCAAAGCAAATTCAATCTTGGAGATAAGGCGGAGCGTGACGCGGCATTTGAGGAAGCCGGCTTCACAGAAGTTAAAATCAAAGGTGTTACCGGATACTGGCACCAAGGTGTCCTCTGCCAGTCTGATATTGACGACCCGTCAACCCAGTACTGGGATATGGAGCAAATTGAGGTCTGGTGGGATACTGGCGACACCTCTTACACGATTATGGCCAAGAATATAGCCCTGGATGAGCTATTGTACTTGGCGAACTCGATGCTCAAGATAGACTAGAGAAGGTCTTTTGCCGAAACGGAATGAACTTTATTGCCGTAAATCGGCTATATATTTGCGGGAAGCCTAATGGAGAAATGGCAATCTGTTGATATAAAATCCGTGCCTCTGGAATAACGAAAGGAGTAAAATAACGTTATACTTATCAGTGATATGAAGAAAAAACCATTATCTCTGTGTATTGTAGCTCTGCCGGTTCTGGTTATTGAATTGCTGACATCTTCCTGCCAGTTCATTACCGGGGAAGCGCTGGCTCCGGCAGCGGAACCAGCGCCGACAGCTACCCCTCTGCTGGCACCGGAATCCCAACTTCCGTTTGAAGCAGGTATATCCGTTAAAGACCGTAATCTTCCCGGAGAGGAAATTATGTACGGGATAGGAATTACTAATTTATCTTCCGGCACGATTACCATAGATCCCTTCCCCCCAGCCAGCCAGATAAAGCTAGTAGGTCAGGATGAAGTTGTATATTCGTCTGTCGCCGGCACGCGAACCCGTGATATTGGGCCTGATTATCCCGATTCCTGGTACCACACCAAAGGTTTCTGGGACCAGAAGGACAATAACGGGGAGCAGGTAGCTCCCGGCTGGTATGAGATAAGCTACGAATACGTAATTATCGAGCAAAACACAGGGAAGAGATATACGGCGAACCCGACGGCAAGGTTCCAGATTGTGCACCCCGACAGCGCTATGAATAAAGACCTGGGCGTAAACCAGTCCGTGACGTCGGAGGGGATTACGGTTACCCTGGAGCGCATCGAACTGAACGCAGTAAAAGTGACGGTCTATATATTCACAACGCCACCCGGTTATAGCCTGCCTGAAGGACATCCTCCGGAACAAGCCGAGTCCCTGGGGATTAATTCTCGGGCGGAATACAGCGTCGATGGTGGTATCACCAAGCAGCCGGTGGACATCGGGGGGCAGTTCAATAAAAGTGGGGCGCGACTCATATGGGACCTTGACCCCATCCCCGTCGATGCCAAAGAGCTTACCTTCACCATAACTCAACTCGGGGACTGGGAAGGCCACTGGGAGTTCAGGATACCGCTGGAGTAGCTCAGGGAGGTTGCAAATGAAAAAGGTCATTATTCTGTCTGTTATGATTCTCGCAGCTCTGTTGCTAGTAACCTCAGTGGCGGGGTGTCAGCAGAAAACACAACCGTCTCCATCTTCATCACCATCCATACATCCGTCACCAGCGCCAAGGTCAGTCAAGTACATCAAGATGGAAGCTGCTTTTAATAAAGACACCTACGTGCCCCGGGAAGAAATAGGCATAGAGTTATCCTTTACCAATGTTACCTCCGAGCCTTACGAGATAGCACCTTTCCCCCCATTAGTCGAGGTGCGGGCGGATGGTAAGCGTGACAGGGTAGTCCATACCTTTGTCGCCGGGTCAAGCAACGTTACAGTACAATCAGGAGAAACAACCGAATACACACTGGTCTGGAACCAGCAGGACGAACAGGGTCAGCAGGTAGCTTACGGCTACTATGATTTTCTTATCCCGGGCGGTGGCACCCTGGAGGACCTGGCAATCGTCGGTGGAATACACATTTTGCCTGTCGAGGGCATCATCGAGAAAATCATCCTTGTAGACGGGTCGCAGAAGACGGTCAATGGTATCACCGTCACCCTGAACCGTGTGGAGTTGACCGCCAGCGGCCCCCGTTTCTATGCTTTCAGCGCTGACTATGGCCCGCTAGCCCCCGCAGACAAGATGCCGCCAGCTCCATATGCCGAGTATTACCTTGACAACGGCCCGGTGAGAGAAGGGGACAAAGTGAACATTATCGGCGGCGGGAGTAATCTCGAGGGTCAGGAATACGTCTGGATGATGTCAATTCCAGTACCGAAGGGCACCAGGGAGCTGACTTTCAGGATAACCGAATTCGGCGGCCAAGAAGGCCGCTGGGAGTTCAAGGTGCCGCTGGAGTAGTCGGGAGGTGCAGAAAATGAGAAGTAAATTATGGTTAATCGTGACTTTGCTCATACTGGCTTTCCTCTTCGGCAGTTGTGCTGGCAATGTTGTTGAAGGACCGAGAGGGTTGACAGATACAGAGCAAGAAGCAGTGGTGATGGTGAAGGCAGAGAGCAAAGGTGGCGGATTGGGCCGGCATTCTGGCTTCATCATAAGCCCGGACGGGTACATCTTTACGTTCCTTTTGAATTGGGACGAACTGGAAAAGGTAGAGGTTGTCCTCCTCGATGGGCGTTCTTTTGATGCCTCCGTTGCTGCCATTGATACGCTGAATGATGCTGCCCGCATCAAGATAGAGGCAAATAATTTGAGCACGCTGGGATTACCTGATGAGGATGTGGCGCTAGAAGCAGGCGACGAGGTAGTAATCGCCGGATATGTCGAAGGAAGGTTTACGACGACGCCAGCTAAGGTTCTGGAGCCAGACTCCACGTTGCCTTTGCCGTGGACGAATCTACCAGCAATCAAACTCAATGCTGGCGGGGAGCCGGGAATGATGGGTGGGCCGGTCATGGATGCCGCAGGACATCTAGTAGGAGCAATGCTGGCGATTGACCCAAAGATAGGCGAAAGCTTCATGGTGCCTGTTGACGGCATTATGAGCATGTTTTTCCCTACTCCGCAGAAGACACCGCCTCCGTCAGCTACAACATCTGAAACTTCACTAATAAGCCGCGAGCAGGCTATTGAGCTAGCCACCGATATGCTGCCAGAATCGGTAGCGGCGGTCGTTGCTCGCGGCGACGTGAGGGCGGAGCTGCATGGCTGGTATTGGGAAGTAACCTTCGACAACATCAACGCAGAGGCTGAAGAACTGATGCCCTTTCCCCTGAGGTCTCCACCACCGGGCGGCTCGGCATCCAGAGCATACCCCGGCATATATCAAAGCGTGGTGCTTACCGTTGATGCCGAAACGGGCGACCCGCTCAGTGCCGGAGCGTCTAAAGAGCCAAAACCGGGGCCTTACGTAAGCCGTGAGCAGGCCATCAGCAGCGCCCGGGAACGTATAACATCAGGGATTTCTGAGATATGGCTTGAAAGAGCCATGGTGGAAGCCTACTTACGCGGAGATATCTGGATAGTCTTGTTCTGGGAAGAAGGCGCTTCCATTGAAGATAGGAGTTCAGGGCTATCCGTTAACCGATTCCGGGTGTCAGTCGATGCCGTGACTGGTGAGGCCGAGGGACTTCGCCGCGGATAAAGGAAGTTATATTGTTGCTAGCAGTAGGTGGGAAATGAAAACCTTGAACAGAATAGGTAAGCCCTGCGGGATAGTCGGTGGAGTCTGGGGACTGCTGGCACCTATCATGGTGTTGCTGCCTATTATGGGACGTAGCGCCACGCCGCCAATCACCGGCGGCTCAGTTAAAACGGAAATGGTGAGCATAGTCGAGGCAGGAACAGCCGGTGATGCTTTGCCTGTCTTATCCGCAATAGCTGTTATGGGACTATTGGGGCTACTAACAATTCTGGTGATTAGGAGGCATCCCCATATGGAATTAGCATTCCTCTGGGTAAGTGCCCTGGTCATGCTTATTCTTAGCCTTCTTAGTATATTCAGCTTGGGATTTTATTTCTTGCCTGCTTCAATATTACTTTTACTGGCGGCAATCGGTATGAGAGAGACAGGAAGGGCGCTATTGCAGGAGGCAACATGAGAAAGCTTATAGCTATATTCACTGTAATCTTGATGGTTATGTTAGTAATAACCCCGGTAGCGGGATGCCAGCAACAACCTGAACCCGGTCCGCCTCCACCCACATCATCTCCTCTGGTAACGGCCAAGCCTGCCGCTGTTTCCGGTGAAGAAGACTGGATAACGAAACCGGAGTACTTCGTACCCAACGCAGAAACCGCCATCATCGGACAGGTGACCGAGGGGCTGCCTCCTATAGAGATAGACAATGCTGTCTACCGGGACTGGGTATTTGAAGTGGAGAGCTACGTGTTCAACCCTCTGCCGGAAACCAGCTTGAAGGTACGTATCCATGAGCGAACAGGGATGATGCCGGTCAAAGGGGTACACCTTGCTGAAGGCGAACACCTGCTTCTCTTCTTAAACAGGGAAGGAGACTACTTCATCATGCTCGGCGGTCTGATGGGAGCCAAGTATATTATCGATGACGGCAGAGTCCGTTACGGTATGCTTGGTTCGTCACCCTGGGAACCCCTTGATGAAGCCGTTGCCCGGATAAAGGCTGTTGCGGAGACCTGGGCCGATGAGGAGCTTACCCCGGAACGTGAGAACGAGCTTATCGGGATAGCCATGAATTACCCGGGGATCAGTGAATACCTCGCTGACAGGAGCTATGAGACCAGAGTTGGACCTTACACACGCGGGGTGGAACCCGGTATAATCCGCTACCTGGTATCTTTTATCCTCAGAGGAGAAGATGAGGTTAACCAAGATTTACGGCTGGTGGTCAATGCTACCGAACAAAGGGCCGAGGATATAATCTTCACCGTGGTTGACCATAGTCTGACCGAGGAGGAAGAAAATAAAACCTTACAGGTAGCCCTCGCTGATGAGACGGTCAAAGAGGTGATGGGTGGCCGGGGCTATAAAGAAAGCCCCAGCATCATCAGGGACGGCTGGCACGAGACTGTTGATGGGAAGGTTCACTTTTATATCTTCCCTAAGGCAGAGCTGCTGCTCCAACCGACCGTATCGGATATCCTGGAGATATACGTAGACCTCGACCGGGAAAAAGTCGTCAAAATATTCACCGAATCGCACCTCTCACCGATGCCGTTGCAGAGCTCGGAAATAGACCGTGATTTCACGCTGACCATCGAGATACCCGCAACGGATTATCAGGTAGGCGAAACCGTCGAAGCCACCCTGACCATGAGCTACCACGGAGAAGAGCCAGTAGAGATAACCGCACCTAGCAGCCAATATCTTAACCTTACTATCTGGGATGGTCAGGGAAACATCGTCTATAATTGGGAGAGGCAGGAATTCGGCCCACCGCCGCCGGCACTTGACTGGTATAAGGAGACCTTGCAGCCCGGGCAGACCATAAACAAACGCCTCGAATTCAGTGTGCCCCAGGCAGGCACATTCTATCTTGAAGGCAGGAATTTCGGTGGCTGGGACTACGGTCAGGTTCTTGTGGACTATCCCGACGGGCATGGTCACGGGCTATACATGGAGACGCCATATATTCTCATAACAGCACAGAGGAAATAATCTGAGAATCGGGCTGAGGTGAACAATGAAAAAGCAATCACGCATAATTGTTGTCATAGCTCTTATTGTTATTCTGCTGGCAGTGACATCCAGCGCCGGCTGCAGCTGCCTGCGTCAGGCTTGCCAGCCGTATGGACCCAGAGTAACGGGTGACGGTGCCGGTGGCGCAATAGCCGTCTATGAAGACATTAAAAGCGGCAATCAGCACGATTTCTATGTACAGAAGATAAGCTCAAAGGGAGAAGCTCTGTGGGGAGAGGAAGGTGTGCTCATCGGGAGTGCCTATAAGCAGTGTGATAGCTTTCACGAACTCCATATTGTTGGCGACGGCTCTGGGGGAGCCATTGTGACTTGGAGCGGATATCCCTCCGAGCCGGATTGGAAACAGCCTCCCGGCCGACGACCCATAGAATATTTAACGCATGTCACCAGGGTAAATACTAACGGGAACATTGTATGGCAGAGGGAGGTTATGGGCGTTGACCATATGATAAGTGACGGCGCTGGCGGCGTTCTAATTGCCAGTGATGAGAACTATGAAGAAGGGACATTCTCCGTAACAAGCATAGACTCCGATGGTGATTTCCCGTGGGGAGAGGAAGGAGTCTCTATACGCTGTGAAGGCTACACCGACCACTCGCTCGGTCTGACCAGCGATGGTAACGGTGGAGCCATCATTATCTGGGAGGAATTGCAGACAGAGCCGGGCCCCAAACCGCACCAACCGGAAACCACCAACCGCATTTTCGCCCAGAAGATAGATGCAAAAGGAAACCTGTCTTGGGGTGAGGAAGGCGTCCTCCTTTACACCACTCCGGAAGGGGTCTATTCCGAAGAGCCGAAGCTGGTGAGCGACAGCTCTGGAGGTGCCGTTGCTGTCTGGATGCAGGTACCCGAAGGGAGGATAGAAGAAGGTTCTCCCAGGGCCCTCCTTAACGATATCTATGTCCAGCGGGTTGATACTGGTGGGAACGTCTTGTGGACGCCCAATGGAGTGCCACTTAATGCATATGAAGGTGGAGGCTTTCCACATAATCTTCTCGTTGTCGGTGATGATGCCGACGGCGCTATCATCTTTTTACGGGGTGGGTATGCCCAGAGGATAGGTGCCGGTGGCAACATGATGTGGCAGCCGGGCGGAGTGAAAGTCACCGGCTCTTCACCCAACAGTGCTATAAGTGATGGCTCGGGGGGAGCAATTGTTACCTTTGGCTGCAAAGAGGCTGAGGCGAAAAAGAGCAGGCTTTGTGTGCAGAGAATAGATGCGGACGGCAGAACAATGTGGCCTGGCGATGGAACAGTGGTCACAGACCATCGTACTCATGCCATAGCCTATGACGGGCAGGGTGGCGCTGTTATTGCCTGGGGTATCGGTAAGTCCACCTTCAGTTCGGAAAAGTCATATGCTCAGAGAATAAGCGCCGATGGAAAGCTGCTGTGGGGAGAAGAGGGAATCAAGCTGAATCCGTGATGGATAAATAATTCAGGAGGGTAACAATGATGAGAAAGATAGTGGGTTGGCTACTCATAGTCCATGGTATAATATGCACTCTTGGCGCCTTTTTCCCGTTTTATCCACCGGTCTTTCTTTTCTACGCGTTCTTCCCCGGGCACTTCGCCATCAGATTGATAATCGTTCTCATCATCGGAGCGGCTCAAATTGCTTATGGGTTGCATTTGATTTTAAGAAAGAGATGGCGGATAAGGTGGTACTGGCCGGCCCTAGCCACTATCGTCATCACCGGTCTGCTCCTGGTATATCCTGCCGTCCAAGACCCCGGTCTCTTTAGCGGACTGGCTGGGAGAAATGAAAACTACCAGCCGATACCGGTCAAGGAAATGCCTCCACCACAGCTTCCAATACAGGTATGGGGAAACCCTGACGATATAATACCTGTACTCGGCGGCCTAGCATACCGGGCTAATTCCCATGAAGAAGGCATAGAGAACCCCTGGCCGCCGATTAATACCACCAAAGTCACTATCAGCAGCAGCTTCGAGGTGGATATGGTCTATATCCGGTACCGGGACTATATAGAAACAAAAGCGGGGGAGTCAAGGAACAACATTGTATCCGTAAGCATGAGCAATAGGGCTGTAGGCAGTCCGAGGCTTTATTCCGTCAACATCCCTACCGGCATAGAAGTTACCGAAGGGATGCGCTTGCACAGGCCGGGGCCAGTGGCCGTGGTGCTAGTAATAGAAATCTCTCCTAATATTGAACCGGGACAACACAATTTTGAAATCGGTGTGGAGATTGATGGCAAGGATTACGGCACAATTCCGTGTACGATAAAGGTACTGGAGTAATGTAATTGGTAAGGTCATGAGGTGGTGAATTATTAGAAGACTCTTTTTAACGGCAGTGACCGCAGCGACATTAATAGTCGCCCTTCTGTTGACCGGATGCTTCGGTGGCTCTGCACCAAGGCCGGTTGCCCCTGAGATAACTACTGATGGTTCCGGCGGTGCCATTATTGTTTTGTCTGCCGAGAAGGGTGCTCGCGTTCAGAGGGTAGACTCTCAGGGTAATCGCTTGTGGGGAAGCGAAGGCAGGCAAATCTACAGCTATTCGAAGCATCTAGTAGGACCATTAGCAGCAGGGGATGATAACGGAGGAGCCATCCTCGCCTGGACCGATGAAAAAACCACCAGCGAAGATATCCCCCAGTGGGGCGTCTATGCTCAACGGCTGGATTCGCAGGGTAATGCTGCCTGGCACGAAGATGGAATCTCCGTCACGGCCGGCCCGTTTGATGTCAATCACGGCCAGGTAGAGATGATAAACGAAAGCCTGATAGATCTGATAAATGATGGTGCCGGCGGCGCTATCCTACTATGGTACAACGAGCTTAAAACTGGCGACTCTTGGAAGACGACAGTGCATGCCCAGAGGATAAATGCCGACGGCGATTGCCTCTGGGGAGAGCAGGGCATTCAGCTATGTGATACATCGCCAGACCCGAGGTGGGCTAAGCTGATAAGCGATGGTTCCGGCGGTGCTGTCGTTGTCTGGGAGGATAACCGTGACTCGGACACAGACATCTATGCCCAGCGGATAACCTCCGACGGCCGATTACTCTGGCCGGATACGGGGATTCCCGTGGCCAATGCCAGCAATGCTCAGCTATCCCCACAGATTATAAGTGACAGCATGGGCAACTTCATCCTTGTCTGGGTACAGAGTCCCGGCACCAGCTACCATGTGGGGGATACTGACATATATGCCCAGAAGATGAATTCCAATGGGGAGTCCCTGTGGGCAGATGGGAAAGGAGTCCCGATATGTACCGCAGCTGGCAGCCAAGAGCATCCGCAGGTGGCCAGTGATGGCTCGGGTGGTTGTATAGTGGTCTGGCATGACACGCGTAACCGCCCCAACCGGGATGCATATGCCCAGCGGTTGAGCTCCGAAGGAAAGATACTATGGGAAACGGACGGAATTCTGGTAGGGGAAATTCCAGGGGTGGACAAATCATCTGTAGAAGCTGGCAGCTACGATGTTCAGGTTGCCGGTGACAGTGCCGGTGGTGCCATGGTCGTCTGGCAGGTCAACCCAACATCCACTACCACAGGCTGGTTTAAAGGAGGAAAAATCTACGCTCAGAAGTTGAGTTCAGCCGGGGAACGGCTATGGACAGAGGCCATACAGGTGTATGAAAATCCGTCCCTTAAATCTCAAGGCTATTCAGGTGTAGTGAGTGATAATGCAGGGGGGATTATCGTTGTCTCTAAAGTCGGTAAAAGTGGCCGGACAGAACTGGTTTATGCTCAAAGGATAGACCCTAGAGTAAACAAGTTGTGGGGAGCGGAGGGAATAAGGCTCAAATGAGAAGTATTCCCCAGCGGAGAAGCCGCTCTGACCGGTGATGGCGGCGACCCGCTCCCGTTTGATTAAGGTTGTGTGATAAACAGCATGGAGGCGAGCAGAATGAAAAAATCTGGGATTATAGTAATCATTGCTATACTCATTGGCCTAGCCGCCTGTACCCCGAAAACGTCGGTTGTGACGGAGATTTCGGATGCGGTGGTCCTGGCATCCGGCGCGACGCTGCAATCGGAGAAGACACGTATAGAAACGCCGGAGGTGCCCGGGAGCGATCAGGCTGACCTGACCGATGGCAATGGCGCCTTTGCCTTCGACCTCTACCAGCAACTGAAAACCGGTGAAGGCAACCTTTTTTACTCGCCTTACAGCATCTCGGCGGCGCTGGCCATGACCTATGCAGGAGCCGGCGGCGCAACCGCAGAGCAGATGGCAGGAGCCCTTCACTTCGAACTGCATCAGGGATAAGCTGCATCCCGCTTTCAACTGGCTGGAGAGTGAGCTTGCCAAACGCGGCGAAGGGGCCGGGGGCAAGGACGACGAGGGCTTCCGGCTGAACGTGGTCAATGCCATCTGGGGACAGAAGGGCTACGAATTCAAAGTGGCTTTTCTGGATACCCTGGCCGAGCACTACGGCGCCGGGCTCAGGATTCTGGACTTTATCAATGAGCCGGATGAATCGCGTATTACCATTAATGACTGGGTCAGCGAGCAGACCGAAGAGCGGATTAATGACCTTATAGCCCCGGGCGGCGTCACGCCTCTCACCCGGCTTGTCCTGACCAACGCTATCTACTTCAACGCGGCCTGGGAGAGCCAGTTCTTTGAAGAAGCGACCACCGACCTGCCTTTTTACCTGCTCGACGGCGGGAGCGTTACCGTGCCCATGATGAGGCAGACCGAGTCATTCGGTTATATGGAAGGAGATGATTACCAGGCGGTGGAGCTGCCGTACGACGGTGAGGAGCTTTCGATGGTCATACTGCTGCTGGCCGAAGGTAAGTTTACCGAGTTTGAAAACAATCTTGATTACCAGCAGGCGGACAGGATTATCGGCAATCTTAAGGACAAACGGGTAAGGCTCACGATGCCGAAATTCGAGTTTGAATCGGATTTTAGTCTCAAGCAGGTACTGTCCGCCCTGGGCATGGCAGAAGCATTCTCGGGGAGCGCTGATTTTTCCGGCATGACGGGCAATAACGATTTGTTCATCGGCGACGTTGTGCACAAGGCTTTCGTTTCCGTAGATGAAAACGGCACCGAGGCTGCTGCGGCTACGGCAGTCATGATGGTGACGTCAGCGCCCGGCCCGAAGCCGGAAGAGCCTGTTACCGTCACCATTGACCGTCCTTTCATCTTCCTGATTCGGGATATCGAGACAGGAGCCATACTGTTTATAGGAAGAGTGGTAAACCCGGCTCTCTGATTTAACAGGAGTTGAAGGAGGATGATGTGCCGAAAAATCGGATTAACATGCACCGATTCAACAAAGAAGAATTTTGTTGCCTAAGGTAACAAAAGAGGCATTTGTTGGATAACAGTTGCTTGTTAAGTGTGATCGGGCAAAATAAAAGGGCTGGCCATCCCGCCACCGGGAAAATCCAGCCCTTTTGATTCTGTCGGCTATATAGGCGTTGACCTAGGCCTTACCGATTCTGAATACTTTCGTGCCACAGGTCGGGCATACACCCTGGGTTGCTGGCTTGCCGTTTTTCATGGTGATGCTTTTGGCGTCTTTCATTTCCTTTTTGGCACGGCATTTCACGCAGTATGCTTGCATCTATTGACCTCCTTGTTTTCTTTGCCTTGAGACTATACCATCCATGAGGTAGAAGTCAATAGTGAGGCTAAGACAAAAAGAGAGGCTCTCCCCAGGGGGTCAGTCCATCGGGAGAGCCTTTACTTTACA
>Ga0315549_1000827_pt1 | contig 35491 bp, 33 predicted proteins | sample SalMarSW160200MG_FD_203101 | JGI IMG/M metagenome (GOLD analysis project Ga0315549, IMG submission 203101) | Salt marsh sediment microbial communities from the Plum Island Ecosystem LTER, Massachusetts, United States - Salt Marsh Sediment SW1601-200 ... | reverse complement strand
CGTTGAAGAAAAAATCAATTGAAATACAGAAACACCTATTACATGTGAAGCAATCCAGAGCGTTACAAACCAAAGCAGCGCGACAAAAAAAACATCAAATAAGCCGGATTTCAGCCAGATCGTAAACCTTGAGGCTCCCACTTCTTTCGGGGGGGTTACTATGCCGGCTTTTTCTTCTTCCTCGTAATATCCCTCAAAGGAAAGATCTTGCTGGTCTATTTTCTCAGGAATCCCTACACCCGTATCAACTGTCTGGGCATCTTCGGGGCTTTCCTCTTCTTCTGTATTAGAGGCCTCCTCCTGTTCTAGATATTCCTCTTCTTCTACATGAGACACGTCCTCCTCTGGTTCGAGGAGTTCTTCCTTTCCTTCTTCTGTAAAAGGAATATCCGAAGGAGGTGCTTCTTTAATATTTGCCGCCCAAGGAGGAAGTTCGTCTTCTTTGTCCTCGTTGCTTTCTTCTATCTCTTTATGCTGCTTCCGCTCTTCCCTCAGGGAATCCAGGAATTTATCAATGTCTTCCCTTTCCTTTTCAGCCGTGTCAACAATTTTCTCCAGATCAGCCGTCTTAAAATCTACTTCTTTGCTCTCGTCAGGAGATTCTTCAATTTCCTCCTCTTCCTCAACTGCGAAATATATTTCCTGGCTCTTTTCTTCTTCTCCTGATAAATCCTCTTCGACCGGCTCCAAAATCTCTTCCTCTATTTCTTTTTCATCTTGGATTCCTTCTTCGGTTTCTGTCTTCTCTGCAGGCTTTTCCTGCAGTTCCACTTCCTGCTCAAGATCAGTCAATTCGTCAGATTCTTCCTCTATTTCTGCTTGAGATACTTCTTCAATTTTTTCTTCGTCTTCAATTGGCTCTTCTCCCTTTTTTGATTCTCCACTCTCTATTTCAGCAGTTTCTTTTTTTTCTTTAAGAGCCGACACCTCTTTTTCTTTCTTTTTTGAAGCAGCTTTCTTTTTACCTTTTTTTCGCTTCTTTTTTGGCTCGGGCTCTTCCATCTTCACTTCCTCGTCAACAATTTTTTCTCCAGGGATTTCCTCTTCGATAAATTCGTCCTCTGGAAATAAAAGCCTTGTGCCGCAGTTAGAACAATACTCCAGATCTTCATCAATGATTGCTTTGCAGTAGGGACACCTCTGGATGGCCATCACCTTATTTATAAATGGAAAATACCTTATTGTCAATAAAGTTAACAAATTTAGAGCAGTAATACCTGGGAAAACTCAAAATATCCAAATAATATTGACAATTGTTAATAACTTGCATAAAAATAAAGAGCCTGGGCGATTAACTCAGCGGTAGAGTGCTACCTTCACACGGTAGAAGTCACAGGTTCAAATCCTGTATCGCCCACCATTTTGTTTTTTATTTCGCTGATTGATCCTTAAAATATTGCAACCATGTATTTTTTATTGCGTCAATAATCCATTTGTGGCATATTATTGCTATGAAATGGGAGAAACTTCTTCAGATTGTCGGAAAAGAACCAGTCTTTCATTCGAGCTTTCTCATGGCCGGTTCGGTGAATCCAATCGACTTAAGAATCTTGATTGGAAGAAGGCGATTGAAGATGTGCGCCCTTTCATTGAAAGGTCATCTAATCTGAACCTTTTGACAAGGAAAAATGTCTTCAAACTGTTAAAAACCCGTCAGCCTTAGAAATTCTACAGTTATGGATGACTATTCCCGGTACATCCTTGCTTGGAGGCTGTGCCAGACCAGGATGGCCGAGGATAATAAAGTTAGTCTTCGGGATTCCCAGGGGAAATATGGTGCCGGAGGAGGGAATCGAACCCACACTCACGGTAAAGTTGACATCCACTTGACAGATGTCAACTTTAATGCTATATTGTTGACATCTATAAAAATATTTTTTAGGGACGACAAATGATACAAATAGGCAAATATGTAAAACAAAAGGGTAATTATAATGCCTTTATCCCTGATAAATTTCCTCCAAAAAAATTCTCCTATAATGAACATAAGATTATAATGCCATTATCTGAGGCCAACCTTTTTCTTGGCAAGCTTGATGGGTTAACTAAGCTTCTTCCGGATATCGATTTTTTTATTTTTATGTACATTAATAAAGAAGCTGCCTATTCCAGCCAAGTGGAGGGAACAAAAGCCAATCTTACTGATGCCCTTCAAGCTGAAGTAGAAAGAACCCCTGAGCTTCCTGATGATGTGGATGATATATTACATTATATCCAGGCAATGAATAAGGGATTAGAAAGACTAAACAATTTTCCGTTATCATTGAGACTAATCAAAGAGGTCCATGCGACTCTTTTAACTGGTACGCGAAGTTCAACATCTCCTCAGCCTGGAGAATTTCGGCATAGCCAGAATTGGGTGATGGGAACAAATCTCAATGATGCGCGCTTTGTCCCCCCACCACCACAATACCTGCTGCCAGCAATGGGAGAACTTGAGAAATTCTTTTATTCTCATAAAAACATACCAACATTAATAAAAGCTGCTTTAATTCACAGTCAATTTGAGACAATTCACCCATTTATAGATGGAAATGGAAGAACTGGAAGATTACTTATAACATTTTATCTTTGTAATCAAAATGTTTTGGAACGCCCAGTTCTTTATCTTTCAGAATACTTGAAAAAGAACAGAAATAAGTATTTTTCGCTCCTGGATGAATATAGAAAAGGGAATATATCTGAATGGCTAGTGTTTTTCTTGGAGGGTGTTATTCAGATTTGTGAAAAAGCAATTGAGACTTCAAATAAAATCATTGATCTTAGGGAAAAGAATCTCCAGAAAATGTCGAGTTTAGGTAGAGCGAGTAAAAACGCTATGGCGTTATTGAAGCATCTCTACAAATTACCCATTGTTAATGTAAAAAAGGTTGAAGAAGCAACGGGTCTTTCACGAGAAGCTGCAAATAGATTAGTAAAACGATTTTGCAAGGAAGGCATTTTATCGCAGAAAAATCAAAATGTTAAATATGGCCGATTATTTGTTTACCAAGACTACTTAACTCTATTTGAATAGACATCTTCATATAAAGAAGATGTAAATTGAATATTGAGTCCAGTGTGTCTTTCCTACCTTGATCTCCTTGCTGAGACTATTTAATCTCAAATCTTTAATTTTGGAACTGTGACCGAACTGTGACCAAAATTTGTCAGGAATATCGAAAAATCAGTAAAAATATCTAAAGCTCAATAATCAGAAAAATCAACACTCTACAGGGATAATCCCTTATTTTCTGCGCTTTTTCCTTTTTCCGTCTAACTTACACACGGTATGAGTCACAGGTTCAAATCCTGTATCGCCCACCATTTTCCTATTTTCTTACATTTCCACTTCATTCCCGATGACAATTTTGCATCTCTAATTCCAGGGCAATCAAATCCAATTAAGTATGATGTCCCCGGAATTGACCATCAAATTTTTAAGTTAGTTCGCCCATTTGTTGTTCTTGATGAGACATCCCACATTTTTAGCTTCTCTCTAGGTTTGACTTCGTATATTTGCTCTGCTATAAGCTTTATTATGAAAAAAAATGACCTGCATGCTGACTATTTTCATTATGGCATGATTTTTGCTGCAAATTCTTTTAAATAAAAGACGGAGAAACGCAAAAATGCAATCACCCCAGAATATGAGTTGTGAATCCCAAATTGAAAAAGCCTCAAAAATGGCAAAGTGTAAAAAAGTTTTATACCTTTACGACGAGGCAGGATACAGACAGCTTCTAGGTGTATTCAGTCATAGAAAGGTTTCTCATATAAAAAAACATCTTCAGAGTAAAAAACTGCTCGGACGACTGAGTGAATTTGAAATAAGGACGACTGAGCCCGATACTAGTTTCAATTTACAATAATTCCCTATAACATCCTCTTTTTCCAAAAATAAATAAAATCTCAAGCTGTATTTTCTTTATTTAATTGAAGTCGGCAGTATCGCATTTTGCAGTATGAACAGATCGATTTTCCCATTTGGCTGAATAAAATTTTTTGTTTTCACTATTTTCGTTTCATTTCATCCCGATTTCAGTTAAAATATCTTCTCAAATTTAAATATTCCCATATAAACAAGGAGCCAAAATTGATACAAACACCTATCAACAGCAAGGTTGTTAAAGAAAAAATCGACGAGATGAACTTAAAATGCGTCGGTCAAGCTTCTATCAGAGAATTAAACCGGATAGTAGACAACATCGAAAAAGCGACTGGGGATAAATTCATCCGGATGGAAATGGGCGTCCCAGGACTGGACCCTCCAACAATCGAAGTGGAAGCTGAAATCCTGGCTTTGAAGAGAGGTGTAGGATCAAAATATCCTCCATTTGATGGAATCCCTGAATTAAAAAGAGAGATTTCCAGGCTCATTAAAAACTTTATGAATATCAACGTCAGCGAAGAAGGATGCTTCCCCACGGTTGGTTCCATGCAGGGGTGTTATATGTCTTTAATGGTATCCAGCCGCAGAAAAATAAATAAAGATAAAATCCTCTTTATCGATCCAGGTTTTCCGGTAAATAAAAGACAGGTCAAGGTTCTCGGCCTCCAGAGCATCAATTTCGACATATATGAGTATCGAGGAGAAAAACTCAGGGACAAATTAGAATCCTATTTGAAGGGTGGGGATATCGCCGCACTTATTTATTCAAATCCCAACAACCCCTCCTGGATCATTTTTTCGGAAGCTGAACTCCGTATAATAGGAGAATTAGCTACCCGTTACGACGTTATAGTGCTGGAAGACCTCGCTTATTTCGGGATGGACTTCCGCAAAGACTATTCTAAACCGGGAGAACCGCCATATATTCCAACTGTCGCACGTTATACAGATAATTATATTCTGCTTATCTCGAGCTCCAAGTCATTCAGCCTGGCCGGCCAGAGGATAGGCATGACTGCCATCTCCGACAAACTGTTCAACTCAAAGGAAGATAATCTTGAAAAATATTTTGGCAGCCGTATATTCGGCAAGGCATATATTTTCGGCGCCATGTATGCACTTACTTCCGGTGTTTCACATTCAACCCAATATGGTCTGGCGGCCCTGTTAAAAGCTGTTAATGACGGCAATTTCCACTTTTTAGATTACGTTAAAGAGTACGCTTACCGCGCCAAGGCGATGAAAAAACTGTTTACTGATAACGGATTCAAAATAGTCTATGACATGGACGAAAGCGAACCTATTGCAGACGGATTTTATTTTACGCTCTCGTACCCCGGTTTTTCAGGGAACGAACTTGTGGAAGAACTGCTTTACTACGGAATAAGCTCCATTTCTTTATCCACAACAGGAAGCGACCGGCTTGAAGGTATCAGAGCCTGTGTTTCCTTAATAAGCAGAGACCAACTGCCGCTTCTTGAAGATAGATTGAAAAAATTCAAACATGACCATGATTCCGGTTTCAGAATTGTAACAACAAGTGCGGATTCTTAAGCCTTTTTTCCCGATTCCTTGAAGGTGTATACTTTTCCCTGGGAAAGATAATATGAACAAAAACTATGGCAGCCAGAGCATGATTGCACCCTTGCGCAAAGTTCTTGTTAAGCGGCCGGATAAATCCTTCGGAAATGCTGATCCGGCCAAGTGGCATTATACGAGCCCGCCCAACCTAACGGTCGCCAGGAAGGAACACGATACATTTGTTTCACTCCTTAGCCAGGCAGGAGCCGATGTGATCTATCATGACGAACCTCAGCCCGATCGGGCTGATGCCCTTTATGTTTTCGATCCGGTCATGATTACAGACCAGGGAGCCGTCATATTGAGGATGGGCAAAGATCTCCGCCGGGGAGAAGAAATTCCTATGGCCAGATGCCTGGAAGCCCTTGGCATTCCGGTATATTATTCACTTTACGGGCAGGCTCTTGCAGAAGGCGGGGACCTTCTATGGCTTGATCACGACACTCTGGCAGTAGGCCTTGGTTTTCGCACCAACGCCGAAGGCCTCCGCCAGTTGAAGGAAGCTCTTTCAAGGCTGGACGTCAATGTCATGCCGGTTGAACTACCCTACTTTTCAGGCCCTGACGCCTGCCTTCACCTACTCTCCCTAATCAGCATTGTCGACCACAATATGGCGGTGATTTACAGCCCCTTACTATCAGTCTCTTTCTGGAAATACCTTAAGGCGCATGGTTTTCGGTTGATCGAAGTCCCCGAAGAAGAATTCAAGACAATGGGGCCGAACGTTCTAGCCACCGCCCCAGGCAACTGCATCATGCTGGAAGGCAATCCTATTACAAGGAAGCGGCTTGAGAAAGCTGGCTGCCGTGTTTCCACTTACTCGGGAAAGGAAATCTCGCTTAAAGCTGAAGGCGGACCCACTTGCCTTACCCGGCCTATTTTGCGGGAGTAACGGCAATTTTCATGAATAATTCAGGTGAGGGAGTGAATTAGTAACCCACTCCTCAATTTAGGTTCAAACCATGTTGTCTTTGGAGGCATGACCTTTCCCGCATCCGCAATATTCATGAGTTCCTCAATCGATGCTGGATACATGGCAAATGCAACTTTAAACTCCCCACTGTCCACCAATCTCTCAAGTTCCTTCAGGCCCCTTATGCCTCCTATGAAATCAATATCATTACTTGCCCTAGGGTCTTCTATCCCGAAAAACGGTCTGAGAATGTTATTTTGAAGCACAGAAATATCAAGGCTGTTTACAGGGTCACGATAATCAACATGTTCGCTTCTGACGCTTAATTTAAACCACTCTTTATCTAAATACATCCCGATATCGCCTTTTTTTATCGGCTTATATTGTGCTGAACCCATTTTTTCTATCGTGAATATCTTTTCCAGTTCTATAAATAGTTCTTCTCTCGTGCGGCCATTTAGATTTTTTAATACTCTGTTATAATCCATTATATGCAGCTGTTTATCCGGGAATAATACGGCAAGGAAATAATTATACTCTTCATCCCCTTTATGATCAGGGTTGGCCATTTTTCTTTTATTAGCCACCATCGCCGCAGAAGCAGTCCTGTGATGTCCATCAGCAATATAAAAATAATCGATCTCTTCAAATTCTTTAATAAGTTCGTTACTTATACTGTCATCTTCGATTATCCAGACTGTATGACCAATTCCGTCACTGGCTGTAAAATCATAAACAGGTTCCTTTGTGGCTGCTATTGCAACCAATCTGTCGATTGACTCTTTAGCCCTATATGAAAATAAGACCGGACCTGCGTTTGCACTTGTAATATCCACATGTTTTGTTCTGTCTATCTCTTTATCTTTCCTTGTAAATTCATGTTTTTTTATTATACCGTTATTATAATCTTCTACAGAAACACACCCAACGATACCGTACTGGGCTCTGCCTTCCATAGTCTGCCTGTATATATACAATTTAGGAGATTTTTCCTTAATTAATATGCCTTCCCTAATAAATTTTTCAAAATTCTCCTTTGCCTTATCATATACCGGCTGGGAATATAGGTCTGTCCCTGCAGGCAGATCCACTTCGGGTTTAACAACATGAAAGAAAGAATACGGATTGCCCCTTACAAGTTCCCTCGCTTCTTTACTGCTTAGAACATCATAAGGAAAAGAAGCAACCTGTTTTTCCAGCCCTTTTTTCGGCCTTAAAGCTTTAAATTTTCTTAAAACTGCCATTTAAACTCTCCTAGCTGTATATAATTTCATTTTTATAATATGTATCAATATGTATCAGACCGATTAAAAAAACAATATCTATAAAATTATAAAAAAAATCAACAATTATATTTTCAAACATTCCTACAATTTTTCATGGATTATGCATGAAAACTATCGAGACTATGAAACAAATTAAATTATATCTACCAGTGATGAAAAGGATCCATTCAAAAGTCAAAATAAACGGCCTGGGAAGTTTTTATGAATCTATGAAAGCCTGTCACTCCGTTATCCCAATAAGGTCTAGCATAAAGGCATATTCCAGAGCTGTTTCTTTATACCTGCGGAAACGGCCTGAAACTCCACCGTGCCCGGCTTCCATATTAGTGTGAAGCAGCAGAATATTATCATCTGTCTTTAATTCTCTGAGCTTGGCAACCCACTTGGCAGGCTCCCAGTACTGGACCTGAGAATCATGCAGCCCTGTCGTTACAAGCAGTGCAGGATAATCCTTGGCCTCCACATTATCATAAGGAGAATAGGAAAGCATGTAATCGTAGTATTCCTTGTTATTGGGATTACCCCATTCATCATATTCGCTCGTTGTCAGGGGTACACTGTCATCCAGCATGGTCGTAACAACATCCACCCAGGGAACTCCTGCAATAACTCCTTTGAAAAGGTCAGGCCGCATATTTAACACTGCACCCATAAGCAGCCCGCCTGCGCTTGCACCGGATGTAAACAGCTTACTTGGACTTGTAAATTTTTCTGTAATCAGATGCTCAGCACAGGCAATGAAATCCGTAAATGTATTTTTCTTTTTCAGCAGTTTGCCATCTTCATACCAGTATCTCCCCATTTCCTGTCCGCCGCGGATATGCGCCAGTGCATACACAAACCCCCGATCAAGCAGGCTTAAGCGGACAGAAGAGAAAGAAGCATCCATGCTTGCCCCGTAAGAACCATAGCCATAGAGCAGAAGCGGATTGTCTCCGTTTTTTTCGAGCCCCTTCCTGTAAACGAGCGAGATCGGGACTTTTACGCCATCTTTAGCCGCAGCATATAGTCTTTCCGCATGATAATTATCAGGGTCAAAATCGCCTACAACTTCCTGCTGTTTTAAAAGCTTCTTTTCCTTCGTGTTCATATCATAATCAAAAGTTGACCTGGGAGTAGTCAAAGATGTATATCCAAATCGAAGCAGGTCTATATCAAACTCTGGATTGTTCGATATATAAGCCATATATGTTTCTTCACCGAAATCGATATAATGATCTTCTCTGCCATCCCATTTGATCACCCGTAGCTGGATCAAGCCGTCTTTCCGCTCTCCGACAACCAGAAAATTCTTGAAAATTTCAAATCCTTCCAGCAGCACATCCTCCCTGTGAGGGATGACTTCTGTCCAGTTCTCTTTTGATGTTTTATTTACGGGTGTCTCTACCAGCCTGAAATTTTTAGCATCGAGGTTTGTCCGGATATAGAATTTGTCTTTGTAGTGATCTACATTATATTCAAGGTCTCTTTCTCTAGGCTGTATGATTTTAAATTTACCATCAGGGCTGTTTGCATCCAGATATTGGTACTCAGTGGATAAAGTACTGTCCGATGCAATAAATAAATATTTTTTTGACTTGCATTTGTACACATAAGTACTAAATGTCACGTCTTTCTCGTGAAAAATTTCTTTATCAGCCGAAACTTCGCTTCCAAGAATGTGTTTGAAAATCTTATAGGAACGCAGAGAGTCGTCTTTGATTGAGTAAAAAACGGTTTTATTATCGTTTGCCCATGCAGCTTGACCGGCAGTATTAGGAATTTCATCTGGGAGAATTTCTCCAGTGGTCAGGTCTTTAAAATGAATCGTATATCTTCTCCGGCTGACAGTATCCACTCCAAATGCTATAAGATTGTTATTAGTGCTTACCGTTAATCCTGCAACATGGTAGAAACCATATCCCTCAGCCATCTCATTGACATTCAATAAGATCTCCTCTTCCGCTTCCAGACTCCCTTTCTTCCGGCAGTACACAGGATACTCCTTTCCTTCTTCGAAACGGCTGTAATAGTAATATCCTTCTGTCTTAAAGGGAACAGACTTATCCGTCTGTTTAATCCTCCCAACAATCTCATTGTAAAGATTTTCCTGAAGTGTTTCTGTATGCTTCATGACTGCTTCTTTATATTCATTTTCTGCTTTTAGATATTCTATTACTTTTGGATTTTCCCGCTCATTCAGCCAGTAGTAATTGTCTATCCGTGTATCTCCGTGAATGATTAATTCCTTCTTGATTTTTTCAGCTACAGGCGGTTTTATTATTTTCTCTTCCTTATTAATTCTAGAACATCCGGAGCCAATAAAAGAGAGCAGCAAAACAATGGCAGACAAGAAAACACATTGTTTGTACCATAAAAGAATTTTTAATCTTTTCATTTATTCCTCCATTTTTTTTAAAAGAGGCAGCCCTGTCTTTAAACTGACATAGCTACCTGCTTCTTTCTTACAGGTTATCATCCTCTCCTATATTATTTAGCTTAATATCACATGAAAATACCAAAGTCAAAAATAAAAAAGATTGTAAAGAAAACACCCGTCTCAAAAGGTATAATAACGGAAATTTCAACACATCCTCGTAGAACCGTACTGCCCCGGCCAAATCCTTATAATATAGAAAAGTTATCTGCGATTGTATGTTAAGTTCATTCATAGATCTTTCTCCCCCTTACCAATTCTTCATAATCTCAGCAAAACACTGTAGTCCGCTCGAGATGACAGCACTATAACCAGCCCCAGGAGTCGTCCACGCTCCGGAAAGATAAAGATTCTTTATCGGTGTCTTTTGAGCAAGCCGTCGTGGAGGAGAGTTTTCAAGAGTTTGATCCCATCCATATATTGCTCCGCGATAATTGCCTGTAAACCGGACATTCGTCAAAGGTGTGCCAATTTCTTTAACCTCAATGGCCTTCGAAAGCCCAGGAAGCAACGTTTTTTCAACCTTCTTTATCAAGACATCGGCCATCCGTTCCTTTTCCGCAAGATACTCTGCCTTATTTCCTTTCCAGTAATCAGCTTCATGTTTTCTCCAGTGCTCAAAGCCCTGAAGCGTCAGAATATTGACAGTATTTTTCCCCTCAGGAGAATATCCTTTATAGACATTGTCGTAAAGCATAAGACCAAAGCCGGAATTTTCCACATCTGCTTTTAGATTGGCTTTATAGTCTGTTTCTATATTATATCCGGTTTCATAAAAGATCTCAGCATCTTTAATCCCGATTTCACCAATCAGGTCTTTATTCAATCCGAGAAATACCTGAAAAGACGAAAGACTGGCTGTAAAACTATCCATTCTTGCCAGATAACTCTTCAGATGCTCTTCCTCATTCATCATGTTATGAAAAGTATCATATGCGTTGGCATTCGACACCACGACTTTCCCCGTGTATTCTTTTCCGCCTTCGACTTTTATTCCATATGCAGAATGGCCTTCTATTAAAATCTTTTCCACTTTGGTCTGAAGCATAACTTTACCCCCACGTTCTTCTATAAATTTAACCATGCTGCTGCTTATTTTCTGGGATCTGCCCAATGGATAACACCCGCCTTCCTGAAGGTATCCCATCGTTGGAAGGACATAATAAATACAGGCAAGTTTGGAAGGAGGAAGTCCATAATAACCCCAAAGAGACGAAACAATAGTTCGCAGTTTGGGATTATTGATCCACATATTTACTAAATCCCCCCAGGTTTTATTGAAACACTTGAATAAATAAGGAAATTCGGAAGGGAAACGGGTCATGTCTATACTGCCCTCTGCGCTGGAATACTTGTTAATATCACCTGTTAATCCCCTCATGTCCTTAAATAATCCTTCAATCCCCTGCTTTTCATCCGGAAAGATTTCCGAAAGTTTTGCAATATAACCTTTAAGATTTTTTGCAGGCACATTTAAATCATAATCAGGATAAATTACTCGGTAAAGGTGCTTATAAGGGATAAATTCCACATCTTTAATTTCAGGAAAGCCCGGAATGAGATTGTGAATTCCATTTCTTTCTCCGATAGTTGTTGAATGCAGAGACACATCGAAAACAAACCCTCCACGCCGTTTGAATGTAGTTGCATACCCGCCAGCCTGATAATGCTGCTCCAGAACTAAAGGTTTAAATCCCTGCCTTGCAAAAGCGGCTGCACAACTCAATCCTCCAAGGCCAGATCCAATGATGACTGCATCAAATGCATTTTCATCTTCCAATCCTGTGGGCTTTCCTCTTGGAAAAGAGCTCCAATCTAAAGCCAGTGCCGGCACCCCAACCAACAATGACTTTAAAAAATCTCTTCTTTCAATCTTTTTTCCTGACATAATCCCTCCTTATTTGACTGGATTTACTCCTCCACATCCTAACCAAAGACAGAGATAAAAATCTATAGCACGGGGAAAATTCGAAGTCAAATCTTTTCCGACATCACAATGGAGAAGGTCTCCTCGCCTGACGATTTCATTCGAAATGCTGAATTCTGAGTTTCCATGTCTAATGCTGTTTATTCTTTACAACAGTAAGCTTCTTATCGGGCGAATTTTTAATAACATGTTTTGCCATTAATTCTATTAGTTCAGGCCCTCTAGGACCCCAGCAGTGAGGTTTTCCGTCTCCATATTCAACAACACCTTCATAATATGGATGTTTTGTTTTTTCGAGAAAATTCTCAAGCAATCGAACAGCATTGTTTAAATAAAAAGTATCCATATCTCCCACATAGACATGAAGTTTCCCTACAAGCTTAGGCCCGAGCCATGACCAGTTTTTCTCAAGATAATAGCGGAGATCAAAATGTTCTTTCCAGTATTCAGCAACAGAAGGATCGATCTCGCCAGTTTTTTTATTAAAAAGGGGCTTAACATATCCATCCGGACCAACTGGCCCAAAAACAGCTTCAAATATGTCGATCTGCTCTCCTGAGCGGTTTCTAGTTCCCATGACAAGCTCCATGTGATTCCTCTGTTTAGAAGTTAACCTGACAATTCCATCCGGACTGCGGTTACTTGCCGTAGGGACTCTAATCCAGCCCGATTCCTTAAAGAAGGCATTTTTATCCTTATAGATATCAATACACTGAAAGTACCTGAAATCAAGAGGGTCCGGACAAAGAGACCACGTGCCTCCAAAAAAATCGGGATGAAATACCTGAAAGGGCAAATGACTCCCATCCGCCCGTAGAACCTCCGGACAATACCCTTGCATACGGCCTCCGGATAATCCGGAAATGTTCTTCCAGATAAAGAATAAGCTCTTCTATTATTGCATCCCCGTAAGGCCCAACATTCTCCGAATTAACAGCATAAGAATCATCATAATACGGGCATGGATGTTGAAAGGTTACTGCTATCATCCTGGGGCAAGCGTCCGATGTCCAGTATTTGAAAAAATCATTCCCCCTTTTCAGCCATGGGTTATTCCTGCCCGGCTCTTCAGAACTGAAACCATAGGGGGCTCTCAGAGAAAAATGGCCCTGAACATAATTTGCAGGGTAATACATGTCAGGACTACTGTCATATCCTTCAGGCAGCAGGATAACAGCCCCCAAAAAGATAGGCTGGCCCCAGAATTCGGTCAGAATCTTGCTCTGGAATTTTATGCGTTTGACCCATTTTGTATCGGGAGGGATTATTACCGGCGGGACAACATCCGCACAGATTATCTTTATGGTTTTTCCTGCTGACGGGTCAAGTTTAATTTTCTTCACTTCGCTGTAAATATTGCCTGGTGATATGTTCCACCTCTGCCCCTTCCATTGGTCATTATGCGTCCAGATTGTATATCCGTCCGATCGTTTAAACTCGGTGTAAATATTTACAAAGCCCTGTACATAATATTCTCCAGGCGGGAGATCTTTTATACTTTCCAAAGGATATCCGAAGACATCTTCATCAATTATAACTCCTTCTTCAGGCTTTAAATCTTTGATGTCTTTTCCAAAGAACGGCACACCACGCCCTACCTGAAGCCTGGGCTCCCTTCTCTCATTTTTTGAAATCATGACGTACACACGGCCCGTTACAGGTTCTGAATGGGCTTCTAAAGAAAAAGAAATTTCAAATTGAAGTTTAGATGAAGTGGTTTTTTTACAGGAGATATCTATAAAAAGTCCGGAAATGATGATTGCATATATAAGAATGCGAGCAACAACACCTTTCTTGAATTTCATATGTCTCTCCGTTTTAAATAAATTGATTTGAGGTTTGTTTCATCTTTGTGGAGAAGTGGATAATATAATAGAGAGGTGAAAATTTCAAATATTAAAATTAAACCAGTAAGCTCAGACGCTACAATGTGAATTATTCAACTTAAAAGCAAATACCTGCTCTTAATTCAACTCCGTTAACCCACTTGTTTGCATCGGAATTTTTCCAGTGCCATTGATACCCTGCAAATCCTACTACTCCCACTATCAAAGGCTTTAAACACAAATTAAGTCCCACTTCTCCTAAAGGAGTTACAGTATTAACCTCAGGCCGGTTATTAAATCCAACCCCAATAAAAAAAAGGTTAGGAGCCGTGTCCGCAATAAAATATCTCCATCTGCCTCCTAATTCCCATTTTCTTGTATCTCCCTCGTATTCCTCAGATGAAGCCTCAAGATGCCTAAAATAACCCAGCCTGGCGGAAAAAGTAGATTTGGAGGTAAGAATATACGAAAATTCTCCCTGGTAATCTTGATCGAATAACATCAGAAAATCTGTTGTAAGAGCAAAATTACCAGAGAACAGACTTGCCGCATAAGTCGAATTTGCAGCAAAAAGAAAAGTTAGTACAAGCATCAGAACATATAATTTTTTCATTCTTTTCACCTCTTTATTATACATGAACTCTTCATAAAAATTGTTTTTTCATTATAAAAAAATCATACTAGAATATCAACCAATTAAGCTCGTTCTCTATAAAAGGCTCAAAACTACTTTAAATCTTTCCTGGAAGGCATTATTTTCAATATTAAATTTAGGAGGTAATAATACTTTCTTTATAATATCAGGTCAAGAGGCAAGAGATAAAAAAAAGGAGGAGAACAGGTGTTCTCCTCCTTTTTTTTTCTGATAAGTTTCTGCTTAACTTTTCTTCAGATAAACGTCACCGCTGAAAGTCTTGATGACTATTTCCGCTCCTCCGCCATTTACGCTGCCACTGAGTTTTTTCCTGCTGATCTTCCCGGAAACAGTGATATCGAAATCTGTCTCTATATCTCCGCTGAAGGTATTGGCTTCGAGGTCAAAAGCCGAATCCGAAGGAATTATCATATTAATAGATCCGCTGTGTGATTTCAGATAATATCTCCCATCAGCATAGATTTTCCCTACATATTTGACTGAACCGCTTACTGTTCCTGCTTTTATGACTTTTGCATCCGTTACATCCAGTAATTCAATCTCCCCGCTAACAGTCTCTGCTTCGATAGAACCCTTTATACGTTCAACAGTAACATCGCCCGAAACAGAACTTGCATCCACATCGCCTATAACATCGTGAATTTCTAAATCTCCACTAATAGAACCACAATTTGCTCCTTTGTCCGCATTGAAGACTTCCACGTCTCCGCTGACAGATTCTGCCTTCATTGTGCCGGCGATATCTTTAAGAGACACATCTCCGCTAACGGTTTCTGCTTTCACAGCACCTCCGATTTTTTCAAGGATCAGATCGCCGCTAACCGAATTAACATTTGCAGATGCCATGGACGGAATGAACAGCCAGTATTTTACAGAGACATTCAAAGACCTGATTCTCGTCTTCGGATATTTTGTCTCAATCCTGAGCGTATTTCCTTCCTCTGTTATCTCGATTTTAACCTTAGCTGCATTCTCTTTTGCTTTCTCTAGAGAAGTAGCCTTTGAGATTTTAAGGGCGTCGATTTTTACTTCAGCCTTGTCCCAGGTTTTGACCTCGATATCTCCTGCAATATTTCCTAAAAATAACTTTCCATCCTTCGTGAGTGGGACTGTCTTCTGGAATTTTTCCTCATATTTCTCCTTTTCCGCTGATATCCCAGGATAAAACCCAAGCATGAGAAACAAAAAACTTATAGCAGCCAGTGAACTAACAACTTTTTTGGTTTTCATAACATACCTCCTTTTTTATTTATAAAGTTGTCTCCGATTCCCTTTTATGGGAATAAATATCTTTAACTTCAATCATTTCAGTTAACAAATCCGCCTTGTCCTTGTAAGCAGCCAGCAAATAATTCCGGGTTTCAACATTATCCGGCTCGCTGAGTACAGCCTGTTTGCATGCAGCAATCGACGTATTTATGATCTCAAGATTTGTCCGGAAGACTTCAGCCACTTCTTGGTCAAAGTTTTTTTCTTGATATGAGACAGCCTCTCCAAGAGCCTTTATTGCCAGCTGATAATGGTGCTCTGCTTCCTCCAATTTTGCAAAAGCGATGTTTTTACTGTCAACACCAGGCAGAGTTCCTCTCTGCTTCAAGGAGTGAATTCCCAAAATCCCTGCCCCAACTACAATAACTAATAGAAATGCGGCACTCAAAGCAAAGCGAAGCCTCGGGGCGTTTAACCACTCCCATCTTCCAGGCGCCAAGACATGTACTGGTTGTGTTTCTGTGTTTAATCTTGTTTCTATCTTGGACCATGTTTCATCAGGGGGAGAAAATATTTTAAATTCCTTTGCGTCCTTAGTGATTTTCCGCAAGTCTTTTAAAAATTTCTGACAGTCAGAGCATACATCAAGATGTTCCTCGAGAGAAGAGACCTGCCCCGAATCCAGATTGCCGTCTATATAATCACTAATTAACCTTTTTGCTTTTGCACATTTCATTTCTCTCTCCTTATATCATTTGTTTACATTCAAGCTGTTTTCTTATCTTCATCCTCGCCTTGAAAAGCTGGGATTTGGATGTTCCCACCGAGCATCTCATGATCTGAGCTATCTCTCTATGTTTAAAACCCTGAACATCATGAAGAAGCAATATGCTTTTCAGCTTGGTCGATAAGCTCTGTATTGCGTCCTCAAGCGGCTTGTTCTCCACTCTATCCGGCACAGAGTTTTCTGATAACTTTCCTTCCACCTCATTTAACGGGACAGTTTTTCTAAGCCGCACATTTCTGCTCCGTAAATGAGTGAGGCATGTGTTTACAGCAACACGATAAAGCCAACCTACAAAAGCTTCATCATTATCCAGTTCCTTAAATCTGGTATAAACCTTAAGAAAGATATCCTGAAGTAAATCTTCGGCAGCAGCAGTATTATATGTATACCGGTAGGCCAGGTTGAAAATTGAAGTCTTGAAGCGCTCGAATATAGATTCCATGGCCTCTGAATCTCCTTCACGGCTGCGCTTTATCAAATCGAGAAGAATGCTGTCAGTACCGAATCTTTCTCCTGCGGTATTCTTTTTTTCTTCTTCCATAATTTGTCCCTCATTGTTTTTTCCTATTCTAGCACAATATTCTCTTCCAATTCTTCCTTCAAAAAGGACAAATACTGATAATGGATAGCTCATTTATTTCTTTCCTCACATATATAGATGAAACATAGGCCAAAAAGGTTGCCTGCAAAAAAGGTGCCTGGTACCTTTTTTCAATTAGAGGGGATAGAGGAAGCGGCTTCAGTTTAGGAAAAAGTTCGGATTTTCTGTTATTAAAACCTTTTTATTTCGTCCAGGCATATCCAACTTTCATAAAGAATGTCCTGTCGGTCTGGGTGACATCGATTCCCGTCATGCCAAGATAATTATCAGAATAACCCAGAAACAGCACTGTCTGAGGGTTAATCTTGTAGGAAAACAGGAATTGAGTGAAGAATGCCTGCGTTTTCGGCAGCACAGGGAAGAGATAAAGATCAGTGTTTCTTGAAAGATCCATGTATTGTACGATAGCGCGGATAAAAGTACGGACGGAAAAATTATATATCAAACGCACCTGGGATAGATTGGCTGTGAAAATCTTATCTCCTTTGAGGCTGAGATTCTGAAAGTTATGCCTTATATTGACATTAATATGGCGTCCCAGATTGAATTCAGCAAAAGGCTCGAGATAAAATTGATTGGCTTTCCTTTCGTTTTGATAATCAACAGTCCCACCGTATACTCCTGTCACATTAAAGCGCAAACCACTCATAGGCTTCATCTCTACAAACAGTACTCCCGAGTTTAAATCATAGTTCTCTCCTGCATAAAACTGTCGTCCCTGGCTGATCTGAATTAAAGCCGTAGTCTGTAATGGACCCATATAGAGTGTGTCAAGCATAAATGTCCCATCAGTCAGTTTCCCCTCATAGTCATATAATACGGAGCCGCTAAATCCCACACTGATCCGATTAAACCAGCTGACTTTTTTCCCCCAGAACACTCTATCAATCTGGCCGTTTGCCGATCTCATATCTACTTGCGGAATATAGCCGTAGTCAGCCCGGAATCCGGGGGAGAAATCCTCATAACCAACAGCATAAATCCAATTACGGCCCATATGGTTAAAATCAACTTTCAAGGCGTCTCCCCCGAAAGCATCTATATCCTGATTGTACGAAGAAGCCGTATGCAAAGGATAATCTGTTTCAGAGTGAAGATACTGGAAACTCAGTGTCTTAGTCCTGGAAAGCCGTAAGAATCCATCGAAACCCATAACATGGTTGTAATAGTTATCGTCACCATTTGCTGCACGTCCTGTATAAAGAAATCCAAGAGCGGAATTTTTTCCAACATCCCTCCTGAAACGGAATACACCGCTTGTCACATCCTCTTCCAAAGAGGTTGAAAAAGAGCCCTGGTTTGAAGGAAAGAGAAGGTTGTTTATACTATCAACAGCTCCAAAAAAACCGATGGCGTTTTTCCCTATCTTCCCTGTAAACTTTACTCCTCCCGCAGGGTCAGCAACAGTTCGGGTAAATACAGCTTCCATGGGAGTAAGAAAGAAATCAGCGCCTTCGAGGAAGAAAGGCCGTTTTTCAGGATACCTGATAGCAAATCTTGTGTTGACTTCCAGTTGGGCAATATCGGCCTCGATCTGGGAAAAATCGGGATTGACTGCGGCATTCAGGATCATATTCGGAGTGACCCCCCAACGGACAGAAATGCCTGGATCAGCCATTACTTTGCCATTCTCCATTGCCCCTTGAGGGAATTCGTCCATTTTATCCGTACGGTTAGCCATCAAAGTTGGATCAACTTCCAGGTTTAACCCGGTTTTCACCCCCTGGAAACCTGTAATTTTGTTAAACTGACAGAAAATACAGTTAATATCCCGCCTTCGTTTATGCGATGTCATCCGGTGGCGGACATTTCGCGGATAAGAGCGTTCAGCAGAAAAACTCCATGTTTGAACCTCACCCCCCTTTGGAAAACGGAGCTGGTTAAAAGGTATAGCAATCTCAATTGAATATCCCCAATCAGTGATTTTCCCGCCTGAATTCCATATGGCGTCCCACGAGAAATCTTCGTATCCCTCCATCTCGCTGAAATTTGCATCGGCTTGAACTCCAAGGGGGTTAACCCTGAACTGGAATCCTCTACGTTCATCATTAAAAGGGTCTACCATTATACAGATGTGGTCATCCTGGATAAGAATATCGGTAGCATCACGGTCCATGAGATGGGCACGAATCTTCGAAGGCTCCGGGTCAAAACATCTGAATGCAATAAATAAATTGTTCGCATCAAATGTAACCATGCAGTCCGTATCAACCGGAGCAGGAATATTATCCCCGGGATTCCATTCATAAGGAAGCCTTATAACCACAGCGTCAGACCAGGCCTTTTCATTTACCACTCCGTCTAGTTTTATCTGCGAAGTAGCACGTGAAACCGTGTAATTTCTGCCGCTGAGTTTTCTCTTTTCCTGCTTCTGGCCCGCCTGACCAGCATCAAGAGCGAATCCGTTCAAAGCTGTAATTATCATTACAATTGCGATTATAATCCTCCAGAAAAATCCATGTCCTTTCATTCTTACTGCCTCTGATTGATATATGCTATATATAGCTTCAATTTTCACAATACAATTGTGTTCACTAATTAAAACGAAATATATCCAAATTAGTTTACTATTATAAATCAAATGGAAATGCAAACCATACTTTCGTAGCATCAGATCAGCTGCTTCTAAAACACGCAGAATTTGCCCCAGCGAGTCGAATTCCGCTCGCCTTCCGGCTTCGCTCTCTTCTCCTTTCAGTAGAAGAACCGTGCCCGCTCAGCCTCCAAACAGTTTTCTCAATCAGCCGATCCGATCCATTAGGTACTAATGAAAAAAAATATTAAAAAATTGGGGGAATTTCCAAGAAGCTTTATCCTTGACAAATAGAGGAAAAAATTCTAACTTGCATTTAACCTTTACTATTCAAGGAAAAATGAAAAAAAATGCATATATTATTCTCAGCTTAATTTTATTATTCTTCTTATCAAACTGCAAAAGCGACCGTACAAATTCAACATCTCTAGAAGTTTCAGGGCTTATAGAAGCCATTGATACAGAGATACGGGCCCAGGTTCAAGGGGAAATTAAAGAAGTTTTTGTGCAGGAGGGGCAGCTTGTGAGGAAAGGAGATGTATTGTGTCATCTGGACAATGAGAAACTCAATATTCAATTGAATCAACTCCTGGCCAGCCTGGAAGGTGCTCAAGCAAAACTTGCACTTTTTAAGAAAGGAACAAAAAAAGAACTGATTGCAGTTGCGAAAAATCAATTAGAAGCAGCCGAAAAAGAGCTCGAACTTGCAAGGAAAAATCAGCAAAGAATGAAAGATTTACTCGGCGAAGGTGCGGTTCCGGAGACTCAAAAAGAGCAGGCAGATTTAAGATTAAAGGCTGCTTTTGAGAAACATGAGAGCGCAGGGGAAAATTATCAACTGGCTTTCCGGGGGAGAGAGAAAGAAGAGATTGAAATGGTGGAAGCGGAAATAAAAAATCTCCGTGCACGGGAGCAGTTTCTTGCAAGACAAATTCAGGACACAAAAATCATATCTCCCATAACAGGCTATATTGAAATAAGACATATCGAAGTCGGGGAACTTGCACTGCCAGGCACAATTCTCTTCAGTTTAATCGATTTAAACCGGACTTACGTTAAGGCATATGTACCAGAAAAATACCTCGGAAAGGTCAGAATCGGGGATTACGTTGAAGTCACGTGCGACTCTTTCCCTGATGAAATTTACAAGGGAAAAGTAGACTACATCTCGGACCAGGCAGAATTCGCCCCTAAAAATGTTCAAACAAAAGAAGAACGGCTCAAACTTGTTTTCATGATTAAATCTTATCTTAAAAATAACGAACGATTCCTGAAGCCTGGAATGCCGGTGGATGTCAGGATATCATTGGATCTGCATAGAGAGTAAACATCCTGGATCGAGATGTTAGCTGTTGAAGTAAAAAACCTTACAAAGACATTCAATCAAACTACTGCTATTGATAACATCAATCTTGAAATCGAAAAAGGAAAGATAATCGGGCTCATTGGGCCTGATGGAGCAGGAAAAACCACGCTTCTGCGCCTCCTCATGGGGCTTCTAAATCCATCATCAGGATATATCTTTATAAACGGGTTAGACACAAGTAAAAACCCACAGGCCGTGAAAAAACTGGCCGGCTACATGCCGCAGCATTTCAGCCTCTACGGCGACCTGCGCGTTTCAGAAAATCTAAAATTCTTTGCAGATCTTCACGGATTTTCTAAAAGCAGATTCCCGGAAAGAAAAAAGGAACTGCTTCGCTTCAGCGGCCTTACTCCTTTTGAGAAGCGGCTTGCGAGAAATCTGTCGGGTGGAATGCAGAAAAAGCTGGCTTTAGCCTGCAACCTGTTTCATACTCCAGAAATTCTCCTTCTTGATGAACCCACCACAGGAGTAGATCCCGTCTCAAGAAGAGAACTGTGGGACATTCTATTTCAGCTAAACCGACAAGGAGTTACCTTAATAATAACTACTCCTTACATGGACGAAGCGCAGAGATGCCACCAGGCAGGACTAATATATGAGGGCAAAATATTGAGATTCCAATCTCCAGAAAACATCATCAAAGAAATGAAAGATGAAATCCTAGAGCTTGTAACAGACAATGAAGAAACAAGAAGAATCTTGAAAGAATTTCCAGGTTTAAAAAGCATCTATCCTTACGGCGGCACACTTCATCTAACCTTTGAACCAGGAGAAATCTGGATAGAAAAAACTCGTGATTTTCTAGAAGCACATGCTATCAAAGCCAAAAAGCTGAAAAGAATCACACCTTCTCTGGAAGATGCTTTTCTCTATCTTATAAATAAACAAAGCGGCCAAATAAAATAAAGCACTACAGACAAAAACCAGATGTATAGCATCGAAGTTAAAAATCTTACAAAAGAATTCAACAGATTCCTGGCTGTCGACAATATATCATTCGGCGTCAGAAAAGGGGAAATCTTCGGATTCCTTGGTCCTAACGGCGCCGGAAAATCCACAACGATCAGGATGCTGTGTGGCATCCTCAGGCCTACCTCAGGAACAGCATATGTGGGGGGTTACAGCATAAACACTCAGCCTGAAGAAATAAAAAAGGTCATTGGCTACATGTCCCAGAAATTTACTCTCTATAAAGACCTAACCGTCGAAGAAAACATAGAGTTTTACGGAGGAATATACGGAATCCATCCTTCGCGAAAAATCGAGCGGCAAAACTGGGTTCTTGACATGGCAGGCCTTGCCGGAAGAGAAAATTCCTTGACAGATGAACTCTCAGGGGGTTGGAAGCAGCGCCTCTCCCTTGGCTGTGCGATTCTTCACAAGCCAGAAATACTATTTTTAGATGAGCCCACCGCAAGCGTAGATCCGGTCTCGCGAAGAGATTTTTGGGACCTCATATATCAACTATCCGAAGAAGGAACAACCGTATTTGTGACATCTCACTACATGGACGAAGTTGAACGGTGCCACAGGGTCGCCATCATCTATTCCGGAAATATCATTGCTCTAGGCTCACCGAAAGAACTCAAAACCGAATTCACAAAAAAGGAAGATTCAACTTTAGAAGAAGTCTTTGTCTCTGCTATCAAAATCGAAAAAGAAAAAACCAACACTTTTTCACCGGGCGTTAAAAATGGCAAATAGAATACTCCCTCTTATGAGGAAAGAGAATCTCCACATTTTAAGAGACCCCAGAAGCCTTTACCTTGCTATAGGCCTGCCTGTAATCCTGGTTATCCTTTTCGGGTACGCCATAACCATGAATGTCAGCCATATCCATTTAGGAATAATCGATCAGGACAGCACTTCCCTCAGCAGGGATTTGATCTTCCGACTGGGAGCAAGTGATTACTTTGATATTATCTACCAATCGAATAGTTTTTCCGGCTCAGAAAAACTTTTAGATGATGGAAGGGTCAAAATTCTCATTGGAATCCCTTCTGGATTCTCCAAGGATTTAATTAGAGGGGCAAATACACCTCTTCAGCTTTTGATTGACGGGAGTGACAACAATACTGCCCAAATCGCACTGGGTTACATATCAAGCATCGTCCAGACATTTTCATTAAAAATAATACTCGATAAACTGAACAAACAGGGACCGGTACCTGAAGGAATTCCTCCCATGGATGTGGAACCAATAGTATGGTTTAATCCCGACCTGCGGAGCACAAATTTTATTGTACCAGGATTGATAGCTGTCATAATGATGGTTCTCAGTGCCATGCTTACTTCTCTGACTATTGCCAGGGAATGGGAAAACGGCACCATGGAACAGCTCATCTCTTCCCCGGCCAAACCTATAGAGATAATCACGGGAAAATTAATACCCTATTTTGTCCTCGGGATGTTTCAAACACTGCTTATTATTCTCGTTGGAACTCTTTTATTCAGAGTCCCGCTTAAAGGAAATCTATTATTTCTCTTTTTTATAACTGCTGTATTTCTTGTCTGCGGCCTTGGAACAGGGCTGCTCATATCCACAGTAACAAAATCACAACAACTGGCTTTCATGATATCTATCATATTCACACTACTGCCATCGTTCCTTTTATCCGGTTTCATTTTTTCAATTTCAAGCATGCCAAAGGTCATTCAAATCATAAGCTATCTTGTCCCAGCAAAATATTTTCTCACCGTCCTGAGAGGAATCTTTCTTAAGGGTAACGGCCTGGCTGTTTTATGGCCTGAAGTTGTACCGCTTATTCTCCTGGCTTTATTAGTCATCATGGCCTGTGTAAAAAGGCTAAAACTAACTCTGGAGTAGATATGTTTGGAATCATAAAGCACATAGTCCGTAAAGAATTTATTCAGACTTTCCGCGACAAACGAATGCTGGTGCCAATATTTGTTGCTCCAGTTCTTCAGCTTATCCTCTTCGGCTATGCAGTCACAACCGATATCAAACATGTTTCTCTTGGAATCCTTGATTACGCACAGACTCAGGAAAGTAGAAATCTTATTTCATCTTTCAGCCGTTCCGAATACTTCGATGTTGACTTCTATTTGAGCGGCTATGATGAAATCGAAAAACTTCTTCAGAAAGGAAAAATCCACGCAGCTGTCATTATTCCTGATAAATTCGGGAGAAATCTCAAAAAAGGCATGAAAACTTCTCTTCAAATCCTGTTAGATGGAACAGACGCCAACTCAGCAACTATTATCCAGAGTTACATTTCCAACCTCATAGCCAGAAACGCAGAAAATATCTTATCTGAAATCCGGACAAGAATGCCTGTGGGAATAATAATTCCCCAGCCACGAATTTGGTACAACCCGGATTTAAAAAGTTCTGTCTATATGGTTCCAGGAGTCATATGCCTGATTCTTCTTCTGACAACGCTCATTCTTACTTCTATGGCCATAACCAGAGAAAGAGAGATGGGGACTCTTGAACAACTCATTGTTTCTCCCTTAAAACCGTGGGAACTCATCATCGGCAAAACCGTACCCTTTGCCCTGATCGGGATTGCTGATATTGCCCTGGTTATCCTGGTAGGAAGATTTGTCTTTAATGTTCCTGTAAGAGGAAATCTCTTTTTTCTCTTCGGAGTTTCTTTCCTTTTCATCCTTACAACATTGAGTTTAGGCCTTTTTATATCAACCATTTCCCGCACACAACAACAGGCTATGATGACCGCCTTTTTCTTTATTCTGCCGGCCATGCTCCTTTCGGGAATTTTTTCCCCTATTGAAAGCATGCCGCAAATCATTCAATATATGACGCTTTTCAATCCCTTGCGATATTTCAGTAAAGCTGTGAGAGGAATTCTCTTGAAAGGAAATGGGCCTTCTATTCTTTGGCCTCAGATCCTGGCTCTCTTCATCTTCGGATTTGCAGCTATAATCTTAAGCTCATTGCGGTTCAAAAAACATCTTGAATAAAACTATTCACTTGATAAAAAGATACCCCAGTTATCTATTCAAAAATATAGTCCTTATCAAACTCAGGGCAAACGAGTTTTTTCCCGATCTTTTTTAAAGTCTCCAGCGAAGATTTATACATGTAAATATTAATCGGGAAAGCCTTCTCTTCTCCGGGTCTTAGTTCCAATCCCCAGGACTGACACTCCAATTCTCCGAATGCAAGCGGTCCATTCTCAAGGTGGCTGTAAATCTGTATAGCATCACCGTTTGTCTCCTGTTCTGTCTTGGGCCTGTCCGTATATCTTGCCTCTGGTTTTACTGGAAATGTCATAAACACAACAGCGTAATCTTTGTCTTCTGTTTTTGAAAGATAGCAAACAACACCCTTAGCAGATTCCGGGCGAATCCCGACCTTGTACCTCCGGCTTCCATGGATAAAATAAGAAAAGGAATCAGAATTTGCTTTCACATACTCCTCAGGTATTGGCTCGAAATAGCTGCTCCGCCACGCCTCTCTCTTTGCTTCATGGACAGGAATAATCATTGTGCCTTTAGGAGGAATCTGAATCAGACTCCAAAGCGCCAGAATCCGGTCAAAAAACGTCTCTGAATTATTCTTAAGCTTATGCACAAAATTAATACCCAAAAACTGGTAGTTCAATTCTTCGAATTCAGGTTCATATCTTAATGGGTCTTCCGCAATTCTCATCTCCCTTGTCAGTCTCAGGTCATATTTCTCCTTCCCGTCATTCGAAGTCGTTTTAAAAGAATTGCATAACGCCAGATGTTCATTTTTTTTGAATGAAGCAACCTTATAATCTCCGGGATCCATCATGGAAAAATCCCTGTTTCCAGTCCAGTCAGGCTTGAAAAGAAAGCCCTTTGCTCCTCCCTCAGGAGATATCCAGCTCCGCTGTCCTCCCTGACCTTTAAGGACATCGGGATGAACCCAGAATAAATTCTCCCCACCTACAGAGACAGCAAATATCCTTGCTCCAAACCTGGGGACCACAAGGAGCTCATTGCCCTGGCTGTTGCTGAATGTGTAAAATTCAATTTCGTTCTTTTTGAGAACATCTACAATAGATTTCATATTTGACCCCTCTATAAAAATATTATCGGCTGCCAATAACTGGATAGCACCCGAAACAAAAATCATTATAAGAAAGCAATTAATAAATTTCTTCATTTTTTCCTCCTTGCCAGATTTTATATGAGTCTCATGTCATCGATTGAACGACTCTTCGAGTCAAAAGGATTGTCATGTTCCAAATAAAAAAATGAAGAAGCCGTAAAGCGCTGCAGAAAAGAGACCTGCAACCGGAACAGATATAACCCAGGCCGAAAGAATCTTTTTTATCACATTCAGATCAATTGCGGAAATCCCACGGGCCAGACCCACACCGATAATATTCCCTATAGAAACATGGGTTGTTGAAACAGGCATGCCGAGATGCGTACATATCAGAACCGACACAGCTGTTCCAAACTCGGCTGCAAATCCTCTGGTGGGGGTTATCAAGGTAATCTTCTCCCCTACGGTCTCTATAACCCGATGCCCCCATATATATGCACCAAAACCAATGCCTAGACCTCCAACAATAAGCAGCCATGTAGGCACAGGGACTTGCATACTCACTTCATGGGTACGAAGAACAACAACAATAGCAGCAACAGGACCAACAGCGTTGGCTACATCATTAGCACCGTGGGAAAATGCCTTAACGCTTGCTGTAAGGATCTGAAGAGGAATGGTCATCTGTTCCACCTGATAATATGGATCTGTTTGTTTTTCCTTGTACCTTCGAATAAGGATGTAGCCGACGAAATAGGCGGCTGCCCCTGCTGTACAAGAAATAAAAAAAGATTCAAGAAAAGAAAAATCAAGATGAAGGTTTTTCAGTCCTTTATAGATAATTGCCATCACTAATATAAAAACTACTATCCCAACAAAAAATGGACCTATCCTTTTCGCTTTCTCAATCGGTGTGAAAGATTCCAGGATAGATTTCCTTATGATTGTAAAAATAACATAGGAAACCAGCCCCCCGAAGACAGGAGATATTATCCAGCTCAGTACAATATAGATCACTATATTCCAGTGTATTCCGGCGAATCCAACGCTTACCAATCCAAATCCCAGCACTCCTCCGACAATCGAATGAGTCGTCGAAACCGGGAGCTTAAAATATGTAGCTATATTGACCCAGAGAGCAGAACCCAAAACAGCTGCCAGCATACCATATAAAAAAAGGTTTGGTGTCTCCGCAAAATGTAACGGGTCTACCAGCCCTTTCCGGATGGTATTTGCCACATGGGCTCCGACTAAAACCGCCCCAAAAACATTACATACAGCTGCCACAAATACAGCCTTCTTTATAGTCAATGCACCAGATGCAACAGAAGTAGCCATTGAATTAGCCACATCATTTGCACCGATGTTGACAGCACTGTAAAGACCTACCAGAACAGCAATAACAAGTATGATAAAGCTAACATCCATTAGAAATTTCCACTTTCATCTCAGAATTCATCATTTTATCGAACCAAAAAAGAGAAACTTTTTTCTTTATTTTTTGCTGTTGTGCAGCATGATTCTAATCTGGTCTCCTGCATTTTCTGAATGATTAGCCAGATTTCCTAATTCCTTGAAAATATGCATCCACATTATGACAGAAACAGGATCCATTTTTCCCTCGAGTGAGAACATTTTCCTGGCAGTTTTCATTTGAGCTTTATCTGCTTCCCACTCCTTTGTTTTAAGATTCTCAATTAAATCCACTACTTTTTCTGCTTCGACACCTCCAAAGGAAGTTTCTGCCAGAATGTTAATTTCGTTTGAAACTTTCACAGCCATATTAAAAGTTTCAAGAACCTTATCAACGAATTCTCTTAAATCCTCTTTAAGTTCATCAGGGAGTTTCGTCTTCCTTAATGTAATTAGTACTGCAAAATCCTCAGCAGAATCAGCGATATTATCCTGTTCCTTTAAAAACCTCAGGATATCACCTCTGGCCACAGGCAGAAAAAGGCCTTTGGGTAGATTATTTCTGATTTCTTTTTTTACCAGATCAGCTTCGTGTTCCGCATCGGCAATTTTTTTTGCATATTCTTCCACTTTCTCGTCCTCTTCTTTTAGGAGAGAGTCTACTAAAGGCCTGATCAGATCCACGCATTCCTTGACTTTCAACATATGCTGATGAAGAGGCTCAAAGGGAGATTTTCCTAATAATTTGCTTATTATACTCATATTCTTACCTCTTTTTTCTCTCTAATGGGAGGAAATCAATTTATATTCCATTTTAATCAACCTAAAACGAGAAATCAATCTATTTTCATGACAGATTTTCTTTTCTATTCTTCTTTGTTAAGGAAATCCTCGACTTTATATTCCATGTTTTTAAAGTGGGTTCCCTGCCAGAAAACCCGGCCGCATCGGGGACATAGAGCAAAAGAGTAGGCATGCTCATAAACAAATGGAGTCACTAAATTTTTTGCGTGCTTCTTTGGGAGGCTTTTCAGCCTTACATTACAATCAATGCATCGAGAATGGGCTTTAATATCACCCCTCAAGTTAAATGCATCAAGCACCTGCTCGACTTGGTCATGCCAGTTTTCACTTTCTATGAAAAGAGTTTTTATGCCCCGGACCCTTCCCAGTAATTCGGTATCTCTTGTCAGAAGAGTTCTCCCTTCTTTCTGAGCCAGGGCGAGAAGATCGCTGTCTTCGATCTTACTGAAAAAAAAAGTATCAAACCCGAGAATCTTCAGCCATTTAGCCAGCTTTCCAAGCATACAATCTACAATAAACTTCATGGAAGTCCTCTTCTACGGACTGTTCCCATTTTTCTTTACAATCCAAGAAACCGAACACTCAGTCCTGAAATAAAGATCATAGCCCCGGCTATGGCATGAACATATCTTTCTAACCGGCCTAAACGAAGGAAACTCACACCCCAGTAAGAAAAAGCGATGATTACAAGCATGGTCATAATCGTAGTCAATCCGAAAGCCAATGTAACGAGCACAACTCCGGCTGCATCATGCTTGGCAGCAGGGTACATGACTAATGGGATCAAAGGCTCGCAGGGGCCAAACACAAATATTATAAACAATATCCAGGGTGTCAGGTTGGCTTTTCCTTTTTCGGTGTGCACATGGGCATGATCTGTCTCGTGTTTATGCAAATGTTCATGTTCAACGCCATCAGCATGAATATGCAGATGTTTATGAGGCCTATTTTTTATTGCTCTGTGCACTCCCCAGACAAAATAGGCAAAGCCGAAGCCTATAAGAAGCCAGGCTGCTGCGCCTCCCCGTAAAGATTCAACCCCCTCCAGGCGTGCCACAGCAATCCCCAGGGCAATCCCGACAAAACCCAGCACTACAGAACTTAATACATGGCCCAACCCGCATAGAAAAGAAATTAACATCGTCTTAGAAAGGGACCACTTTCTGGCCCGGCTTATCACGATGAAAGGCAGATAATGGTCAGGTCCGAGGACAGTATGCATAAACCCAATTGTAACTGCAGTCCCCGCAAGTATTAATATCTCACTACTCATCTTTTCCTCACAATTGTGGACGGTAGGGGACTCGAACCCCCGACCTCAGCGTTGCGAACGCTGCGCTCTCCCAGCTGAGCTAACCGCCCACATCGTTGATAATAAAGGTATTACACGTTTTTCAGATTTAACATTAGTTTCCGTGTGACAAATAGGTGACAAATTTACTACTTTTTCGGCTTTTTTTCCATTACTTCCAGTGTTTAGAAGCTCAACTGCTTTTCTCTTCTGCTCTTGATTTGAATGTGTATATCGTTCTGTAGTCTTCACTGAATAATGTCCCAAAAGATCCTTTACTGTTATCAAGTCAACTCCACTCCTTACTAACCTAGATGCAAAAGTATGGCGCAAATCATGAAAAGTCAGTCCTTTAATGTTTGCTCTTTTACAGGCGTTCTCAAAAGCTTTCCTGAAATACCTTAAGTGCCTTTTTTCTCCTGTTCTGGGGTCAGCGTATTGAAATACAAACTCATTGTTCCCGATCGACTTCCACAACGTATTCATTTTCTCATATAGTTCTTCACTAATAGGAATAACTCTTTTTTTCCCGCTCTTGGTTTTAACAACTTCTATCTCTTTGTTCCTTAAGTCAACCTGTTCCCATTTAAGATTTGCAATTTCGGATTTTCTCATCCCTGTGTGCAGAGCAGTGACTATAATAGGCTTTAAATGCTCTGAGCTCGCTTCTAAGAGCCTTTCTTCCTCAGTCTTATTAAGTATCCTTTCTCTTGGTTCAGGCTGCCTTAAAAACTTTACATTTCGAACTGGATTTTCGTCGCTCATATCCCAATTAATTGCAATATTAAAGGCTCTCTTCAACACTGACAATTCTCTGTTAATAGATGCGGGTTTAAGTCCATCCCTCTGCCTTTTCGACTTGTATTTCTCGATTAAATACGGGGAAACATCTTGTATGCCGCAGCTTCCGAAAAATCTACACAAATTCTTCAAGCAACTCTCGTCCCTTTTCCAGGCCAAGTTATTAACTTTTGCATAATTCTCTAGATACTCGCTTGCCAATTCATCAAATTTAACTTTTTTCTTCTCTCTGGTTATCTTATGTTTTTTATCAAAGCTTTTCCTAATTGCTGATTGCAATTCTAGTAAAGCTTCCTCCCGGGACTGCGCATGAGGTACAACTTTTCGAATTCTCGCTCCATTTTCATCTCGGTAATCAATACACAAACGCTCTTTTCCTCCTTTCGTTTTTCTTAAATAAATAGACCCAATACCATAATTCCAACGCTTCGATTTTTTACTCAAAGCGCTCCTTCCTTTCAGGAGCATTTTATCATATTTTTCAAGGGAAAGGTCGAACTTTGGAAAGAATTCTGCGAATCCTATATATTTGCTTTTATTCTTCTTTATAAATTCCTCCATCTCTTCTTTTTCGAATCGTATTTGGCCGTTAATCTTAATAAATGGAATTTTGCCTTCATCAGTCCATTTATAAATAGTATTAGGGTGCACATGAAGGAAGGAGCTTACTTCTTTTACTGAAAGAAGAGATTGATTCAATTGTACACCCTAAAATTTTTCATATCTTAATATCAATTTTTGTATGACTGTCGCTTATCTCATTTATGGTTCCTTTAAGTTCTCTCAGCAAAGCATTAAATCCTTTCCTGCTAGCTATAGCCTCTTTCGTGTATTCTCCGTGTTTTAGGTGAGCTTGTCTTATTCTTTCTATTCCTTCAGGAGTTTTAGGTCCTGTGCTTTTTCCTCCATGTAGCCTACATCTGCCATTTTTCATTGCTGGAGCTTGGCATGGCGTACCTTTTCGGGTCTTAGCTCCACATCTCAGGGCTTTCATAAAGTCTCCTGGAGGGTTTTCGTTTTTAAGCCATCCTCTCCGCTTTTCGTGGGGTTTAACTTTATCTTTCTGGTTCATCCCCCTCCCCCCTGGGTTTGCTTTCTATATGTCCTACTACTGCCTGCCCTCCTTCATAAATGTGAACGTGCTCTACTATTACTTTTTGCTGTGTCGTCTTGCCTCTGTATCTCTCAAGGATTTCAATTTGTTTTAAAAATATGTTCATGAGTTTATAGGCCCTGTTTGTGTAATCATTCCCTGCCTCAAGAAATTGGCCTGGTATCATAGCCCGTTTCATGTATTCCATAATGAGATTATGAGTCCCTGCCATATGAGCTATCAAAACCCCTTCCGTCTCGTCTCTCGGCCTAATCCCGTGCATAAAGGCAGCTATAAAATTAGTCTTTTCTTCGTTATCTTCTCCCCTTGATAAGGTAGATACGGCCTGGCTAAGAAGAGTTTTAGAAAAGTCGCTGTCTGGAGATCCGGTAGTCTCCAGCATTTGAGGATGGCATTTATCAGGATTTTCTTCTTTATTGAAGACTGTATTGTCTCCAGTCGCTTTAAACTTTGGTGGACCTATTCTTTCTTTATAATACTTCTCTCTCCACTTTTCTAAAGCTTTTTGTTCTAATTTACTGAGTTCTTTATTATCGGACTTCTTTTGAGAGCCAGTCTTTGTTTTGGCTTTTTCCTTGGTTTTAGTAGTCATCTTTTACCTCGATGCCTTTTCAATGAATTGCTTTGCCCAGTTCCTATGATCAGGATCTTGAAGTTCTTTCATGATTTCACCGACGGGCTGGGGTCCTCCTCTTTTTTGAAATTCAGATTCACCTTTGAAAAACTCTTGAAGTTGTTTTCTTGGATTGGCTTTCAAGGCATCCGGACGAATTTTCCACCATTCTATTTTTCTTTTAACCTGTCTCATGATATTGATTTCCGGATAGCCTTTGATGGTAATATCGAAGAGCAAAGAATCTTTGATCTCATCAAACGGATATTCTTCAAGGTCCTTTAACATCGCTAAGAATTCATCTTTCATTGAAATTTCTTCTTTTGGAGTAGAGGGGAGTGGAGAATTTGAGGATTCTTTATTTGGGAGATATTCTCTCCTCTTATCTCCTCTTATCTTTTCTCTTCTCCTCTCCTCTCCTCTATCTGTAACTTGAGTTACAGCTTTTGGGCCTGGATTTTGTAACTTTTCATCTTCTTCCCGGTCTAGCTCTTCTTCTATTTTTTTCTTTTCTCTATGGGGTTTTTGGCGCATATACTCGCTTTGATATTCATTCCATTTGAGGATTTTTATTGTTCTAAGTATGAGACCGATTTTTGACTGACTGTTACCCAAATTGATGTTTTTTGTTTCTACTTGGATACCACTTTGATCAACTTTTTGCTTAATTTTATCTAAATTTGAACCAAACGGATTCTCTTTGATATCAATTTTTCCATATGCTATGGCCTTGCTTATTGTCGATTTCAATAATTTAATACTAATGTTGAGCTGACAGGCGAGTCTTTTATAAGATAGGAATTCCACTTGTCCGGGAGGATCGTTTAAAGCTGCTAAAGCAAGAATGTCCATCCATACTGCTCTTTCTGCATTGGTCATTTCTTCTCTGCTTGATCCAAATATCCAGCGTTCCGGGTAAAATTTGATCCAGGTTTTCTTTTTTCTTATCTCTAAGAGCTTTGTTTTATCTTTTATTTCATTATCGCTCATTGTGTTCTTTCCTCGCGGCCCGCTTAAATTCTCCAATGTATTCCGCAAAACATTGCAAAAATGTCTGTCTCCTTGGCTGGTTTAACGTTTCTGAAATTCTATCTATCCATTCAAGTTGATTAGGATAAATTGTTACCTTGATTTGTTTTGGTTTACTATAAGCCATGATAAAGCTCCTTTCTTATTAATTATCTATCCACTCTCCGAATTTATCTTTTAAATCAGCCGGCGATACTTTATGAGCTTCTAATATTTGATCTAGCTTGACTTTATCAATCCTTATGCCATAACTGGGAATTTTGCTATAAAGAATTGTGCCTATACTCACCAGGCGATAGATCGTTTTTATATGCAAATTTAAATATTGAGCTGCTTCTTTGGCCGAGATCCAACGCCTTTCCATTTACGCTTGGCCCTCCTTTTGGCTTGTAGGAAATAGCCAATCTGGATCTACATTTAAGGCTTTAGCTAGTTTCACTTTTTGTTCCTCGGTAGGCTGTAAATAACCGCATTCAATCCGTGAAATAGTTGAATAGTGAATACCAGTTTCAACCCATAATTGAATCTGAGGCTTATTCGCGAAAAATCGCGCTTCGGTTAATCTTTTGTTTTTATCCATTCTTATTACCTCATCATTGATGAGTTACACCCCAAATATATCCTTCATTATATAATCTGTCTATTTGCAATAACTTATATTTTTTGCATAGGCAAAAATATAGAATTTTTGCATACATTAAGAGGGGAAATTTAATTGAATTAAGGGAATTGAATAGATTAAGCTTTTTTATATAGAATCTTTTCTATTTTACTTACTGAAACATCTAATAGCCTTGCTAATATCTTTTTTGTTAATCTGTTTGGTTCCCATTCAAATCTAAAAAATTCAGCTTCGAGATTCTCATTTTCTTCCAGACATACGGAAATTGGATAAAATGGATCCCGGATTAATCCTTTCCATTCAATGCTCTCGAAGAATTCAATATCCTCATTCTTCATTCTTAATTTTTCCTTAATATCTTGAAAAAAGTTTTCTCCTTCTTGTCTAATCAATTCATATATATTATCAGTCATGCAGTGGTATTTCTTTCTTTTTTTAATAAAATTTAAAAAATTTTTCAGCCAAATGTAAATTTTCCCTATATTCTTTTTTCCTATTCTTTTTATGAGCTCTGCTTCTGGTCTTCCAGTTTTCAACAGCTTGTCTTTTATTGGAAATTTATAAGCATATTCCAATAAAGAATCTTTTAATTTGTTCATTTTGACACTGGCAATATCTTTATTCGCCAGCCATTCTAAAATCTTTTCTTGGATATCTATGTCGCATAATATGATAGGACCTTCAGCTTTTATTAATTCAAATATTTCATTTTCTGTTTTATATAAAAAGACTCCTAACGTAGATATTGGCAATTTTGAACCATATAATTTATCAAAAAAAACCGAAATAAAATTCCCCTCAGAAGCTACGGCTTTCTCAATTTGTTCATCATATTTTTCTACCAGTTTCAATCTAATTTCTATTATTTTTTCTAAAAGTGGAGGCAAACTTTCTTTTATATACCATAATAAAGAACTAAGTAAATCAACTTTTCTATGTCTTTTTTTTCTAGAAATCTTTTCTTTTTCGTATTCAAAGTCTATTTTTAAAGTGCCAAGTTTGAAATCACCAAAGCCAATAGGAAGTTCAAATTCAAAAGTTTCAATAATTTCATTTATTGCCTCATCAAGTTCCCTATGGCAAAGTGTTGTACCTCTCATTTCTGCCTCCCTTCAGTAATTTCCATTTTAAAAGGCCTGGCTAAAATGCCAGGGAATCTCCAGTTTTTAAAGAAATTATTAAAAATCATATACTGAAAATTTCCCAATCCTCTAACCGTCTATCCCCTACGAGGTGATAATTCGCATAAGCGTCTGCTATCAACGGGAGACCAGGAAAAAACGTGGCCTCCACTCGCCTCATATATCTTTTCTTATTTTACCCTAATTTTAAATTTTTTATCCTTAAGGAGTTGTTCCAATAATCCATGCTTTCCTAAAATTAATCTTTTATATTCAGTTTCAATATCTCTAATTTTACTAATACAATTCATTAAATCTTTAATAGTATTACTCTTGAGACTCCCTTTTTCAATCAACTGCTTAGTAAGAGAATCTTGTAAGACTGAAGCAGCATCAAAGGGATAAATTTCATATAGTTGAAGCCAAGTATCTTTATTAAAAAATTCTTCACTTCCAGGAATAAAAAATAAAGAAAAAGAAGGGTGACAACCAGGGATTTTGGACTTTCCGTTTTGTTTAGACGTTACCTTACAAAACAGATATGGTTCTGAAGGAAGTTTTGGAGTATTTAATAGAACTAAAAGTTTATCGCCTATTTCCCCATTCTTAAATCTAAATTCTTCGTGATATAAAATGGAACCTTTTTTCAAATGATACTTTTCCTTGGGGATGCTGACTTATTGAAAAAGTTCTTTTATCTCTTTTGAAAG
>Ga0315549_1000820_pt1 | contig 35557 bp, 25 predicted proteins | sample SalMarSW160200MG_FD_203101 | JGI IMG/M metagenome (GOLD analysis project Ga0315549, IMG submission 203101) | Salt marsh sediment microbial communities from the Plum Island Ecosystem LTER, Massachusetts, United States - Salt Marsh Sediment SW1601-200 ... | reverse complement strand
GTCTGGCCAGAAGCTGCATAGCACCGATGCCGCCATAAGCTAAACCATGCGTCCGGTCAGCCATATCATAATGAATGTTGCTGGCAGAAAGCATGGGCCTATTTTGTTCTTTCCAGTTGATGTTGCGGAGCCGATATTGAATTCTTTGCTTGCGTCGCTTGAGTTTTTTTGCTATTTTCTTTTTCACTCGAAATGCTCCTTGTATCTTAATGTTGCTTTTTAGGTTTATTTTTCTAAAACCCTTTATAAGCAAAGATGCAGGGCATTTCGAGTATTTTTATGAAATCAAACGTGATAAAATTCAAAAAGTCACGCTTGTATAGGGACTAGCAGAGCATACATACTCCTATGATTTTGCCTCTGCTGAAACTGTGTTCCAGGACTACGTCCGAGTGGCCTCTCTGAAGTCAGGGAGCCTTGGGATGTTCGCTCTTCTATCTGCTATTAGCGATCTGCATCGCTCTGCTAAAATTGAACTTGGCATTGAGCACGTAGCCCATCATCTTGCAGTAGCATACCAGATTGCGAACGATCTCAATGATTTGGTACCATGGGTTGAATCAAATGTCGATGAGACGCCGAAGGATGTTGCGAATGGCTCTCCATCTCTTCCACTCCTCTTGGCGTGGCACTCTTACATCACAAACCAGGTTCATCCTCGTGAGGTGAGGATCGCTTGGAGTGGACGAGAAAGCTATCTACGCGGACTGCTCCGTCAGTCTGACATAATTCAAAGGTGCCATCAGCAAATGAGGAGGTCTCTTGAATCTGCTGTGGCCTGCATTCATTCTGCGTGGCCAGTAAATCCTTATTCGCAGCTCTTCTTGGGTTTATGTTCATCCAAGTGGCTTCGCTCTTATTTAGGGAAAGCAATCGAAGCTTTGACATGGGAACCGATGAATACGCAAAAGGAGTTAACTAATGAATACAAACAATAATAAAAACGTTACACCAGCGTCGCCACAGAGGTCCGTTCGCCTCTCGATTCGTGGTGCGATCATGGCAGGTGTGTTTGGAGGCCTTCTTTTTGGAATTAACTTCGGGTTTCAAGCTCTGGTAGGTTTGTTTGGAATGCCGGGGGCTTCTGGTTTCATTACAGGGCTCACGGTTCCATTTGCTCTCGCGCTGGTTTCCCAAATCAACAAGGAATGGGGGACAGCAACGGTATCATGGACCCTTTACAGCATGCTTGCGATACCCACGCTCCTTATGGGGCTTCCGGGACCGTACAAACTGATCTTGGGGTTCTTCGGTGGGCTCATGTACGATGTTGGCTACTGTGGTCTACATTTTCGAAAGGTGGGACTTTACTTGGCACTTGTCCTGTATACGGTAATCCTTGCACTGGGCTTCTATGGAGTATGGAGGTTCGGTCTCTTTCCCGATATGACACAGGGTCGGGTTGTGCAGATACTTGTAGCTGTGTCGGCCGTATTTCTGGTTGAAGGCGTGGTAAGCACATGGTTTGCCACGTGGTTCTTCAAGAAGCGTTTAGCAAAGATCGTAGGTAACTAACAATGTCCTTTTCCATCGCCATAAAGCTTAAAGCCTTTAGTTTCGAAGAGGGGCCACGCCTTGATTGGGGCAATCTGGATTGGGAGATTCGCTCTGGTGAACTTCACGTTGTTACCGGATCGAACGGCAGTGGGAAATCTACGTTTCTAAAGGTGCTTTGTGGGGTGTATCCGTATTTCAGGCAACGAAACGCAGTGATAGACGGGCACTGCGAATACTCGAAGCATGGGCGTTCTAGCACCATTATGCCAACTATAGCTGGCATTCCTCCAGCATCCCCTCTGAACATAACGGCAGGATATGTAAGTCAGGCACCGGCAGCCAACCTCGTGACGCCCATGGAAGCATTAAGAAGTTCAACGGTGGAACGGGAACTTGCATTTCCGTTGGAGCATATATGTCTGGACCGGAAAACTCTGCGCTCAAAAATTGATTGGGGCAAAGCAAAACTTGAGGAGCGAGGGATACCTTTCCTTACTAGTCCGAATCGGCTGTCGAAAGGCCAGCAGCAAGTGGTTAGTGTTGTGTCTCTTCTGACAGCTGCTCCCGACTTGTTAGTTCTAGACGAACCCACTTCATTCCTCGATATGGATAGCCTAGAGTGGTTCTCTAGTCTCATAGTTAACGCGATTAAGGAAAAGTGGCTGGGAGCGTGCGTATTATCAACACAAGACAAGCGACTTTTGGCTTGTCTAGAAAGTCACGCGCAATTTCATTCATTGCCCGATCCTAATACAGAAATAACGGAAGTGGCATCTGTTGTTGATGAGCTGTTTGCATCAATCGATTTCCTTTCTCACTTTGACTCGGGACTGCTAACGCTTGAGTCCTTCCACGTGCGAACGGCTGATACCGAGTTCTTGTTTGGAGACATCTCTCTGTCGCCCGGAGAACATGCCGTTATTCTTGGAAAGAATGGTAGCGGCAAATCGACCTTCTGCGAGGCACTAACAGGCTACCGCAGAGATAGGGTATCGGGTCGTGTAACTGTGGGGGATTGGTCGCAGCATTTAGGATTCAGGAAGTTTGCAGTGCCGCCATATGTTTCCTATGCCTTTCAGAACGCGGAAGATCAGATTACACATGCAGATCTTGCGCGTGAGTTATTAATGCCTCGGAAAGCCGTATTATGGCGAGATAAGGCGTATCAGATTCTCTCCTATATTGTGAGAGGTAGGAATCTGAACCCTTGGAAGCTATCTTACGGACAACGCAAGCTCCTTGTCCTTACGTCTTTTTGTTTCAGTTCTTCCGTGCTTCTCCTGGACGAACCTTTCTCGTCACTGGACGATAAGTCCAGAACCCTCCTGTTTGAGCTTTTGAACCATTATTTGGAGTGCGGTGGGATCGTGGTCCGGACAGCGTCGGACGAAGAAGAGCATGGCGACGGCGTAAAGATGTTTGAACTGAGAAATGGCGCCTTAACCACACGTGGGAGTTAGATGTATGTTCTCAAAGGTATGTGACTTCTTAGAGATTTATCTGTTGCGGTCGTTGCTGGAGAAGACCACTCCCATTACGAGGATATTCTTCTGCCTGCTAATCTGTATGGCGCTGTTTGTCAATGGTGTGCTAACCCTTGCCGTCATATCAGCAGTGGTTCTAATGTTTTCATTGGCCGATCCTGAGACTCTTTTGCGCCACTTGTACCTGATCGTGGTTACTATTGTGTTAACCCTGATTCTCCTGATAGTAGAGACGGTGTTCCCGCAATCTTTGTCCTCATTCATGGGTTGGAGCGGTGCCAGCGGGCAAATAAGCATCCTTAAGATGGCATGGAAAGTACTTATTGTCATCTTTGGAGCGGTGGTGTTTGTCATCCTTGTGCCACAAAACCACATCGTGTACGCCCTACGGAGATCCAAGATACCGCAACTCTGGGTTGCGGTTATTGCCGCTTTCCGTGCCACAGAAATCGGTTACTTTGCCTTAACTACGGTCAGGAAGACGCAGATCTCTAAGCACATTAAATTGTGGCCACCGCGCACAGCAGCCTACTTTGTAGACTCATTTGTTACAGGCGTGTTCGGCCACCTTTTTCATATTGTCGATGAGTTCGAGCTTGCTATTCGTTCGAAGGGTGTTGAGTCAAGCCTCTATACCCCCGCAGATGAAATACCACGCTTCGGATACTGTGATCTTGCCTTGTTGGGCGCGATGGTGGCGCTTGTCTTTGCGGCAGTGCGAGGTGTTTGATGGACAACCACGGATCATCCGAAGGCAGTGCGGCAGCGAACGGGCACTTAGTGAACCACGACTTGAGCTTGCCATGCGTGATTTGCTTTGTGGACCTTATTGGATCGTCCGCGGTGTCCAACGAGCTCAGCCCCTCTAATTACTGGCAGGATTATGTCAGTTCTTTCTATCTGGCAATTGAACGGGCCAAGGAAGCTGCGCACGACGCCAAACTCAAGTATGTGGATGAAAAAGAGAACGAGAACGTCAAGTGGGACTATCGGGGCGATGAACTTGTTGGATTCGTCTTTCTCGAGAGTGAGCCTGATCCTGTGTGTGTGGGCGAAGTTATTGCTCATATCGTCCGGTTCATCTATGGTCTGAGACTCTTTTGGCTGGGTTCGCTTTATAACCAAGAGCGGCTTAAACATCATCAGGTGCCACGAAGCGTAGCTGCAGGTATTCACTATGGTAGGGTTGTACGGGTCGAAGCCTCGCGAAACGTCGGTTATGCAATAAACCTTGCGAAGCGAGTAGAAGGCATGTCCCGGCTTGGAGCATCGTCTGGCATCTTTGCAACGGGCGAGGTAAAGCACCTATACGAATTGTGGGTTAAGGATTCGAAACAGCGTCGCAAGAGCCTCGGCTTTCTCAAAGGCATAAGGTTTGGAGAATTGAGGGTTGGGCCCGCTGATAAATTCAAGGGCATTGATCCGGTTCCCTATGTATGCGAGATTGAGCCTGATAGGAAGCAATCGGGTGCACCTGACCTGTTACAGGACCTATATAAAAGACGTGTTCCCCCCAAGAATCTTCAAATAATAGGCAAGTATCTGACTGAGAAGTCGTACAATGATGAAAAGGTTAGGTGGTGGAAAGAAAGGCGAGAACTGCTTGTGAAGGAAATAGACATTGTGAAACTGATGGAACGTTACGTAAGACAGTCTTCGAATCTCTGGTTCCAAATCGATGCTTGCTTGCTTCTTGCAGCCATTGGTAAAGCAGAAAAGACAAAGAGCCTTTTTGATTTCGTCATTAAAAATGTGAAAAAGCCCAATAGAGATTGATCCAAGATCTGCTAACGCCTACAACAATCGGGGGATTGCCTATTGCAATAAAGGCGACTATGACCGTGCAATCTCCGATTCTGATAAGGCAATAGAGATTGATCCAAGATTTGCTAACGCCTATTACGGAAAAGCATTAACCTTCGAAAAGGCTTGTCCCTCCAAAAAATTCCGTCCTTCTTAATTTGTAAGTATTTATGATAAGATGGCCAAAATTTATTTCAACTGAATTTTAATGAGGATAATTACAATCTATGGCCATCTTTAAAGCTATAGGCAGCTTCTCACTATGGTGATTCACATTGATGTAGCCCCACAGGATCTGCGCATCCTCAGGGTCTATGACATCAAACACATCGATGCCGGGGACGTTAAGAAGAAACTGTCGGAATTGGAGCTTATTGGAAAGAAAAGTCCTGCCGATCCTACTGCAGCACGTCTGGTAACTATCATCCCAGAGTATGGAATTGGTTATGAAAGCTAGGGGCTGCTGCGATTCCTGGGGCGGGACTTGTCACGATGGTTATTGTGTTAAGGGCGGTGAATCTACCGTTGGAGGGAATTGGGATGATTTTAGCTGTTGACAGACTGCTGGACATGCTTCGCACGGCTGTGAATGTTTGGGGCGACTCCTGCGGAGCTGCCGTCGTCGCTCGACTCGAAGGTGAACAACTAAGTTAATCAATCTGTTGATAACCAAACCGAGAAGAATTAATAAAGAAGATCTAAGAACCTCGAAAACAGATACAATAATAGCATCTATACTTCTATAGTTAGTTATTTGTATTGATAATTATTCAGTAAGAATTTATTGTCCTAACAGAGCGTCTCCCCTGTATTCCCTGATAGACTGTCACTGACCCGTCGTGCCTAATGGTTATAGGAACTATTTGCAGCAGGAGCGCAACGATAACAGCAACTATCACTGCTTTTACAACAAACCACAAAATTTCCACTATCTTATCCTCTATATTTTCTATTATTTTGTTTAGTATACTCTGCATTTCTTCCCCACTTTTTTGACTCATTTTCTCTCATCCACATCACGACACCTTTTAATATGTTCCTTATAGCCCTGAGTAAAATGCCAACCACATTTGCCTTCATTAGGATCATGTCCCGAAGGAATCGGCCAAGATTGTATTGGATCCTTTTCATTTTTGCGGCTATCCTCGTGAATATTTTCACCTGTATAATATCGATCCCATATCGTTTCCAAAACCTTAAACTCCTTATCTGGAAGGTCACCCTCACAATCTAAGAGACTCTCTATAAACTGCTCTTCCCAATCTGTAAGACCTTCATCAGCATTAAGTTGTAAAAGGTCTGTTAACATATCATACTGTTGTTTGAATCTGTTCAGTCTCTTAACTCTCTTCTTATACCTTTCTAATGCACCTTTCAAATCCTCTATGTCATATACGCTTCTACACCAGTTCAATCCATTGTTTTCTAAATCTCTTTCAAATGTTTGCTGATCTCTTTCCCATGAAGCTTTGTAAGCAACAATAAGGCCTGCAACGAACCAAATGAGTAAAATTAAAATCCAGATTGTATTCATTTTTGACTTGACCTAAGAACCAAAAACTATTTATAGAGTATATTCTTATTTGTAACTCCCAATCTCAGGCTTGCTTTATAAAAGCCAATACAACTATATCGGTCGAAAATCGAACGCGATAAAGCAAAATTTACCAGGAGTAGGGTAGACTTTAGACAAAGTCATGGTGGGGCAAGCCCCACCCTACCGTCTTCGCGAAATGGCACTGTCTACTTGTCGCCAACAAAACCCTGAAAAAAATCTCAGACGACATGCATCTCTTGGGGGAAAGAAGAATATTGCTTTTTGTATTGAACTATAAGATTTTATTGTTTAGAATCTCTTTGCAAAATAGTGTTTTGTCTCAAATAACTTGAGGAGTTGTCATTGCGAGGCCTGCTTTGCAGGCCGTGGCAATCTCATATATTGAATGTCGGAGATTGCTTCGCTTTTCCGATCTCTATGCTATTTGGCCCCGGTGCCAGTGGCAGCATTGCTCTGCCACCTCTTCAGCAACACTGCTTGCAATTTCACTAACTCTCAACTCGATCTGGTCTTTGAATTGCAGCGGGATCATCTTCGGGACCCAACCAGGATCGAGATATTGAGCAAGCGAATGCCGGTCAGGCTGATGGCGTTTGACCTTCTCTATGTCAGAGGACAACGGATTACAAGCCAGCCGCTGACCACGGCGATTCGCTTTCAGCGGACCTACAGGCTGGTGGTGCGGGTGATTGCCACTTGAGGAGCTAGGCCAAACAAGCAGGCGTGCACCGCTGATTCATCTGGACGATTTCCGGAACACTTTTGGCTTGAAGTAATGGTCCAGTTGGCATCGCCATAGTGTTTCCAATCTAATTTACTGAAATCGCCTGTTTCAAATCCTTCTATATTGAAGTCGGCAGGCATTTTCTTTAGTGTAAAATCAGTCCCCGGTGTGTTATCGGGAGCGCTAACTACTATGCGAGGCTTGTATTCTGAAAAATAGCCAGTTACCGTTACTTGAACTGTGAAGTTTCCAGAGGGAAGACCTTCAATTATATAACTACCATCAGATTGGCTATTTGCACCACTTCCCGGATAAATGTCAGAGAAAGCATAGACACTTGCATCGCTAATCGGCTCCCCCGTGTCACTATAGATATAGCCAGATATGCTACCAGCCTTTGACAGGTAAAAATCCATACCGGAAGTTTCATTATGAACCGTAACATTAACAATCGTTGCATCTTCCATATCATAACTATTGTTGTACCACTCAGAAACATAACTATAACCATGTCCTGCCTGAATAAGATAATCGCCTTCCCTTAACACGAATTTAAAGCTACCATCATAGGATGTGACAGGTGCGGGAGTTACGCCATCGCCGTTAGTCAGACATGCTCCCAGTTGAAGTCCGCTTATAGGCTCGCCTGTTTCCTCATCAAAGACATGTCCGATTAACCAACCACCTTCCTCAAGTGTAAAATTAATATTGGGAGTGTCATTACCAGCAGAAACAGTTACCTTATCAGCAGTTCCCCCGGTGTACTTAGAACGATAGAACTCCCCAGCATACCAATTCGGCATATCTTCGCCTGTTCTCACCGTGTATCTATCCGGAGGAAGGCCTGTTATTGTGTAACTACCGTCTTCTCCGCATCCGCCACCAATACCTTCAAAGCCGCCAATTGTTGGATCTGCTATTAAATTCATATTTGGAATTGGTGTGACTCCATCACTTGCATAGACAAAACCAGATATTGAACCAGCTAATTCTAAACTTATGTTAATATTAGATGTTGTCTCTGGAGGGATTACCTTTACATTTGCGGCATTATCCCACCCATAAACTTCGTCATAGTACTTTCGCATAGCATATCCAGATGTTTCTGCTGTAACTTTGTAGTTGCCTAAAGCCAATCCTTCTACAATATAGCTTCCATTAGAATCCGTGATTGCTTCAAAACCCTCATCAGAGTGGTTACTTGGCCGTACGCCAACGTGTGCTTCCTCAATGGGGTGTCCACTTTCTTTATCGTGCACATTCCCCGATATGGAACCTCCCTCGTTTAGATAGAAATCAATATCCACCGGTCCGGTAAGATGAACTATCGTTGCCTCATTAGAGAAGACCACGTTGTCATAGTATTCCCTTGCAAAGCCTTGCTTAAATGTCCGCACTTTATAATCACCGGTGGCAAGACCGGTGACTTTGTAGCTCCCATCAGATTCTGTAGCAGTTTCCCACCATCCTTCGTCATCCATCCGCATTATTTCAATTGTCGCCCCCGAGATAGGCTGACCATCCACCTGGTAAATATGACCGGATATGCTGGGAAGTTCTGTTAAGTAAAAATCTATGCCGGAAGTTTCATTGGGAGCATTAACGATTACACCATCATTGGAGTCTGAAATATAACCGGTCACAGCATCGACATGGCTGGCGAAAGCTTGGTCCTCGACCTCGACACCTTAAAGCTGACCAAAATGCTCAAGAGGCTTTTAAAAAAACTTCCCTCAGATCGTCGCGGAAGCCTTAAAAGACGCTCCTGCTGGTATGCCTTGGCGTTTGTTATTCCAAGATGAAGGTCGCTTTGACCGCATCAGTGATAGCCGACGCTGCTGGGCTCCATTACCTATGCGTCCTGTAGTTGGTCAGCAGGTGGTACGGGAGTATATTTATGGTTTTGTAGCTGTCAGTCCTTTCGATGGCCGCTGTACATCGTTGATCTTGCCATGGGTTGATGCACAAACGATGTCTATCTTTTTGGCTCAGCCAGGGCACCGATATAATAAAAAAAGAGGGCCGTTTTTAGCGACCCTCTTGGCTCTCTCAAAAACCTTTCAATTTGTTTGAAATGCAATTGTAAGCGTTAAGTCCTTCTCGTTGAGCCGGTAATGTGTGGTGCCAGCTTCATTGTGGATCATCTGGAGATTACCGAGTTCATCATAATGAAACCGTACTGGTTTTGTCCCGCGTGTTTGATATCGCTTCAATTGTTGGTTACGGTCATACATTAGCTTCTGTTGCAGATGACCTAATACGCTGGTTTGAATTTCGAGCTTTTCTCTCCAGGGCTTGACTCGCACCTCCCTGGTAGGTCCCCGGATCCCAAGCAAGAATTCCCCAGCATACTCGTAACTCCAGCGATCTTCGCCGGGGCCGATCACGCTGCGCAAGTTACCAGCATCATCGTATTCTGCTGTCCAGTGGCATTTTTGATCCGTAACGCCGACAACTCGTCCTTTTTCGTCCAGTTGAAAAAACTTGGACCGCCCTGCAGGTCCTGTGCATCGGATTACTCTGCCAAACTGGTCATAGTGCAAGTACAAGGTACCGCCAAGTGAGTCTCTAAAGCTGATCAGTTTTCCATTCAAGTCGTATGCCAGTTGCCTCACCCGGCCAGCGCGATCTCCAATCTGAACCATCGATAACTCACCTTGGTCCCCATATTTTAGATGCAGAGTATTGCCTGCCTCATCCTTAGCCGAGACAACCATGCCCCGTTCAAATAACCTGAATACTTTACCGCCTGATGAGTCCGTCACAACATCAGAAGAGTCTTTCACTACTTCGCCGAAATCGTTGTACACGATTCGACAACTTACTTGGCCAGAGTAGTCTCTAATCTCCGTTAAGCGTCCTTGCAAATCGTAAGAATAGCTTTCATCATATTGGCCGTTTATTCTACAGGACACTAAGTACCCTAACGAGTCATACAAGTAGCGAATATTGGGGCCATCGCTTGGGGTAATTTCAACAATCCGTGGTTGCTCTAAGTGCTCGTATTGAATGTCGTAGGCGCGATGCAAACCATTTACAATGCGGACAATACGCTGATTCTCCCGATGGTACCGAGCGAGACAGAAATTGTCCTTACGGACTTCCTGCAACTGTCCATGTTTGTCGAAACAGTAGTGGAAACCACTTCTGTCCAGTACAAAAGAGGTCCCTTCAGCACGGATACAATCTGACGGATCATACTGAAATGAGACCTGTTCTCGGCTCACTGTCTGAGAGGTTACTTTACAGAACATCGCTGAGTAGCGAGGAGCAGGAGTATCGGTTGATCTGTACATACTCGATTCCCGGAGTGTGTGGTCATGCAGGATCAACAAGGGAAAGACACTACGTTCAGATATCTCTTGGCGAGACAGCGCCTCATCCCGCTTGCAGCTCGCGGGTAGAATCGTAATGGAAAACGGAACACATAGCGACCAACCAGGGCCAAAACCTCCATTTAATCTTATACTCGAATCGTATGTTCTCCGAATGCTTAGCGGCCAGCCATTGCTGACCGACGAGAAAATATGGTCGTCACACACTCTCTGAAAAGGAGTTTTAGCCCTCCCGACCTTGACAGCCAAGGCTTTTTTTATGGCCCCATTTTCTCGGAAGGTCCATGTGGAAGAACTCCCACTTGGACGTGCTGATTCTGCAGTATGCCTGAGTTGGTATACCTCTCCGTCAACGTCGGTTAATATCTGTGGATCAACCTCCATATCAACCCCACCAAAGAGAGATACGGTGTGAGTGTGAACTACATTTCCTTTCTGATACATTTCGATATTCGGGCTGGTTACTGAGATCCCAGGAGTTGTAGATGGGGTATCTACTCGTGCTGAGGGTGACATAAAAAGGGCACGAAGATCTACAGGCATTCCCCTATTAACAAGGAACTTCGCAATGGCGGCTACTTTTGCCAACTCTTTAAGCTTGGCCAAGATCGGGAAATCTTTCGCATATTCATCGTAATGCTCGGTCAAATGCCGTGCAAAAGTCTCATCGGCGGGATCAATGTATTTCCCTGTGGACCGGCCGTCCATTTCTGTCTCAGTGAGAACCTTCAATCGCACGTCTCCAAAGACAATAGCATCCGCACCCTCATCGTGTTTGAGCTCGACTTTGTCGATGACGAACCAGAACCGATGCCAGACGTTGGTTGGCCGTCCGTCGCTTGGCTTAATCATTTCTAACAACGGCTTGAAACCAGGAACCGTTGCTCGGACTTGTTCTCTTGTTTCGTTATGCACACCCTTACCTAGATTCTTTAGGAGCCTGTCTGCCTCAAACATGATCGCACCAAAAAGGGTTCCGTCGGTATTCCCAAGATAGCTAACCAGCATGGGCGTTCCATCCGGTGGACTTACACCACGCCTTATACCGTCGCGGTATTCGGAAGGAGGATCGATGCTGACACCGATGGGTTGGCCTGCAAGGTAGGCCCGCAGGGAGACGACCATATGGTCCCTATCCATCTTGGGTAGCGCCAACGGAATAGATCTGCTCTGTTTGCCTTGTCGGCCCAGAAGAACAATTGAACCAGTGTGGGCGTCCCAGTAGGCGCCCATAATTTCTCCAACCTCTGTAAGCTCTGCTGAACAATTCTCAAAAAAGATGCCACCGACGTTGGGGATGGTACGGCCTATCGTCTGGCCAATATTGGTACCGTAAGTAAATGATGAAACACCCTTGCTGGCATCCTCGAGCGTTCTAGCTACCTGCATGGCTCGCGCAGAACCAAATCCCCACTGCAGTTGCCCCCTAGGAGTAACGAAAGTCATCTGAGGAATCCGGTTCGCCAACTGGCCAGCAAAATTGCCACTAAGACCAATAACTTGGAAGGCCCCCGAGACCGGGTCAACAGGTGCCCCACCTGTAAGAGCATCGGTTGCTGTGCACCAGCCGGCAAAGCTACCTCGCATTGCACTTGTGTAACTGATAGCCTTGCCCCATGCACCACCAACAAAGAATGTTGGCACACTCCAACCAGCCGACCACCATGCTTGGGCAGTTGACGCCGGTGAGCCTGTCCACGAACTAACATATCCACCGACTGCATCTTGAATAATGGCAAGAGCTTTTCCTCCGAAATTACCAGCTTGCCAGTTGGCTGCTGAGTGCTCAGCATACCACGACTTGGCGCTGGCAGGGTTAAGGATATGCAAAGGATTGAACCGAGAACCAGTATAGACCACCTGCCACAGCCAATTAGAAGGACCCCAGGTCCAAGCCATCTTACACCTCCCGTAAAACTTGGTCTTCAAGACGAAGTGCTGGTTTCAACGCCGTCCATTGCCACATCTTGCTTACAAATGTCAAAGCGGCCACGAAGACATCTGGTGCCATCCCACGAAGTGAAACAGACGTGGGATAACTGGCTGGTCCGTACAAGAATTTGGCGGATAGTCCGCTCGAGAATCCCATTCGACGTAACCTGCCAATATCGTCGTGCCGGAGTTTTATCCATCCCGAGGCCGTCGTCACCTTTGTAACCAAACCATTCCGGTCATAACTGAACACGGCATAGCGACCATTATCATCTCTAATTTTGAGCAATTTGCCTCTGTAGTCGTACTGATAAAGAGCCACACCGTTTGTGCTCACCAGATAAACATCATTGGTCTTGGGGATGCGGTGGTACACGGTTCTCATTCCGTCTGGATGGAGTACCGCTGATAAAACACGATCCTTGTCATATTGGTAAACCGTTTGCCCCAAAGAGTTCCAAGACGCATCACCGAAGCCGGAATCCTTTGCGTGAATGCATAGACGCTCTCCGTCAGGCAAAATCATTTCCCGCAACTGCCCTTCCGGTGAATACACCCATACACCAAGGCTAGACATAAACTCTGATTCCGCTGCGCTGTCATCATAGTATGGCGTTAGATAGATATTCAGCCGGTCGCTCCTCAGTGCAAACTCATGAATTTCTCCTCGACTGCGAAAAAGCACTTTTCGTAGCGATCCACCGTCGTCCCACTCATAAGCAAATCCTGAATTAATGAATAACACCTCGACAAGTTGGCCTTGGCGATCATGGATATGTGTAACGCGCTTATGGTCGGGGTATACGCGGTTTAGCAATTTCCCGTCGCTGCTGTATTCGTAACGAAATTGAAGACCACCTGGGTATGTCACTGTCTTCAGCAGACCATCTTCACGGTATTTATAGCTGATATCGTGTCCTTCGGGCAAATGTACAGTTGTTAACTGGTTGGCATCGTTCCAACGGTATTTCAAACATACGCCATCGGCGTACATGGTCTTTAACAAGCGACCGGTCGGATCATAGGAATGTTCTAGAAGCGTACTATCAGATGACTCTATAGCCACAAGCCTAACTGCCTCTTGCGTAGGGGACCAATCAAATCCTGATTCGAGCACGCCTGAGCTCACACGTGAGGTCGATCCAAATGGAAGGTTTGGCATTGCCAATGGTGTGTTCTGAACCAAGTGTTGAGCTGTTTGAGCAAAGCGCTCAAAGTGACCCTGTGAAAACAATGGATACTTCTCAAAACGATAACGGATTGCAACGGGATGTTTGCCTCTCATTGCCGTTTTCTCTTCTCCACTTCAAATGCGACATACATGGAGTGCCCAAAACAAGTCGGCCATGCTTTGAACCTTCCTAGAATCCAACAAAGCTCACTGTCATTTTCGCCAATGACGGCGGCGATTCTCGCTTGGCCGTTTTATGCGGTTATCCTTATGCCACTCCCGGTTACCAAAACCTTTTACCGCTGTGTGCCTTCCTATGACTGAGAGATCTCCAACCTAAACGGTCAATTGCCTACAGACCGCTTCACAGTTAGGTAAGCGTTAGTCAGAGCCACAGCGACGCCAAGGCCCACCAGTCCCAAGACACACCACATGCACAATGTCACCCACCAATGGTAACCTTCGGTTAATCCGTAGGCTGCTTCGTAGCCAAAAATGCAAGTGCCAATAACCACTGACGGTGCCAAGGAAAATAAAAGGCCCACAACCAGAGCCCCAAGAAAAGCCCAGGGCCTAGCCCCAGCGTAGTAATCTGTCTGTTTCAACACATCAGTAGCGGTGTCCAAAGGGCCAATATCGGTCGCTACAACAGCAGGTAGCATGACCGAACCTAGAATCCATCGCAAGAGGTGTACAACGATCATGTTGGCACCCAGCAACATAAAAACGTAGAAAGTGCCCCAGAGAATCGGACCTGCCTTGGGGATAAGGCCTAACGATCCTCCGAGACCAATGCCAATAGCAATAAACACAATATTCAGAACAAAGTACGCCCATGCACCCAACATGCGGATTGGAAGCTGATTAGGCCTAACCATTTGATTATTCGTTCTTCTGACCATTAGGGTTTGACCAGTTTCACGGCACATAAGAGGTAGGAATACAAACATGACCAATCCTGCAGCAAGACCCCAAAAAATGGGCCTATAACTGGTCGCAGTGTGAGAAGACACGGTCATGAGGATGAAGACAGCTAGGACCGCTAACAGCGAAAGTCCGAGAGCCTTTGGCCTGAAGCCAACCCACATGAGTGCCAACCAGCCGCGCGGGGGTGAGATCGCCTCGAGGACAGATGCACCTCCCCTGGTGAACAGAAAAGCTCCAGGAGCAGAAAAAAGTGGTTGCGGCGACCTTTGCATCGTACCTGCCATAGAATGGTAATCCTTTCCTTCAGTTGCCCGGCGAAGCGAGAAGAAAGCAGCTACCCCTGTAGCCAGTGGATACAGAAACAGCCACGTACCTATCATTGTTGCCGTATTGAGGGCAACGATTATTCCCACTAAAAAAAGGCATGTTTTTACCTGCCATGAGACGCCCATGAAAGACTGCCCAAGAAGAAAATGCCGTGCTGTAGAAAACCAGAGCGTAGAGCTGTTCGGCTCGTGTCCGACCAAAAACGGCAGTATAAACAGACACCATATTGTAGCGACCAAGCCGACAATGGCGATTGGAACCAGAAGCGGATGTGGTTTCGCCTTTGCCAAGGCCGTCCTTATTAAGGTGCCCCAAACAGCCAGTAGAAAGAGCCCTGAAACAACCAAGGCAATAAAACGCACGAGTCGCAGCCAAAACAATTCCAGAGGCCTTAAAAACCATAGCCACATTGGCAACAAGTGTTCCCCTATAATAAGAGGGAGAATGATTGCTGCAAAAACGCTACACCAACTCAGGAAGATTACGCCCTGCCACCTAGGCAAGGTGTACACGACTGCACGTAAGAAGTGGCCTTTTTTCCTCCATGCAAGTGAGAACATTCGGTTGAGTGATTCAGCGGTCTTCTTTCCTTCGGTGTTAGCAGAAGCCATGGCCCCACCAATGAGCATTGAAACAAGCTGAAGCAGAAAACCTATTGCAAACAATCGCACGATTATCAGCGCAATGGAATCTGACGGATGGAGCAGGGCAAACCATGCAGTGAAGGCGCCAAGCACACAAAGGACCAAGATGAAACCTAATGGCCGGCCCACCTTTCGAGCCTTCCCTTCCGAAAAAGGATAGACATTTTGCGGTGAGAGCAGGCGCGACATCTGGCCTGCAGCACTAGCAGCTTGGAAGCTTGCTAAAAAAGCAAATCCTACAAACCCTCCTATCATCAGCACTTGTGACCATCCAACCACCTTCACGTCGGCAGCGAACGCCTGCATTAAACGAGGAATCCTCAAAAAAAAGAACACAGTGTCACTTAGAATTTCCCAGTACGAAACACTCGACCACCGCATAAATTTCCCTACGATAAAACAGGTCACTATGGTAATCAGACCGAGCATTCCGATACCAAGTCCGCGAAGCAACATATCCTGTCGCCCCAGACCTGTCGCTCCTATTGGCAAACAAAAGGGATTTTCAGAGGTTTTTTTCTTACCCATAATGCGAATATCTTCAACCAGTTACCTTCTACTAATTCTTTCTATCCGGTCTACATTGATCAAGCCCTAAATCTGGAACAATAACAATCTTACAATCTAAAACGTCAGTAATTTAACACGTTCACTATCAAAGACCACAGCATGACAATCACAAATAGAATACAACCGAGCCATATAGGCTCCCATTTGTACAAAGCACCCAAAAAACTAAGAGCAACCAGTATGATCAAAAACATAACAAAGTATTTTCCCCATAGCCACCTTTTCTTTTTACTTTTAGTTCTACTCGTGCTTCCTGGCCTGTCACTTTTTGGTAATTTGGAAAGCGAATCTTCAAGGGCTTGACAGTTCTGCTTTATCACTTTATCCTTTGGGTTAAGTGCAGCAGCCTCAGTGAGTTCTGCGTAGCATTCCTCAAAAGTTCTTTTAAGTTCTTGCCTGAGATTCTCGTGCTCAGTCAAGATCGACTGTGCATTCTCGGCACACCAATGACATAATTTGCTAGTTTTGCTCTCACCATGGCGTAGTTCCGCAACTGCTGGCTTGCCGCACACAGCACAATCACCGATGCTTTCATAACCATACCTCTGTTCCCGAAGCAATTTAGCCAACATGTCGTGACGATTCCTCGGAAGACCCCGCAGTTCTGGATAGAGTGCGAAATAGCCTTCAAGTAGAGGCTCGCTCTCGTCGTAGAAAGCACTAGGCCGCCTAGGCATTGCTTTCAGGCGCGAAAAGATGTCCTCTGAAATCTTCCGGTTAAATTCCTTCAGCGCCTGTTCCCCCCGTTTTACAGCGTGGTGATTCAGCAAAGCGGCCAACAAAGTGCAAACCAAGGTAGGCTGCTTTCTCTTTCTCACTAAGGCCAAAGTCTTCCGAATGGTTCCACGTTTCCTGCGCGATTCTTGCTGACTCAATACTTTTCGAAGTTTATCGATTGCAGTATCTAATTGCCCGTGGGCCACGTCTTGGCCGGCGCTGGTAACCCCTGCAAGCTCCTCTGGGGTGAAATCGTCTGGTGGTTCCTTCTTAAGCCACGAGAGCGTATCTCGGAAGCTCCGCTTTACGACATCAAGAGGTGCGCCGACAAGTCCCGTGGAGTCTAAGCCGAACATCCCAACAAAAGGACCGCCCTGAGGCTCAGGGCCTCCCCAACGTCGTTTCCCACGAGTTCGCTTTGGCATTTAGCACATCTCCTTTCGATGGGATCAAATCCCTTGCTGGCCTACGGCATCTCCAAGGCGAAATCACCTTCCTTGGTTGACCCTTCACGGCAACTACCAAGGTTTAGTACCTTGTTACCCAGTACCACACGAATAGCGACAACACTTGATCTCCCTTAATCCTCTGACATCCTGCTCGCCACTTGGCTATGAGTAACCTGCAGCCTTCAGAATGGCGAGCGCTTCGGAAGCGATCCCATTGTTGCTTTTGAGACACGCAAGTTTCTTCAGCGCATCAATGCACTCAGGACTATCAATGCGGCCAAGTACTCTAACCGCTTGGCGAGCAAACGGATTGCCGCGCTCGCGGACTACTGCGATGAGATCCATAACATTATCCGAGTCTGGCGAAAATGCACAGATTGCTGCCGAAGCATATGCCCGGGCCGCTGAATGATAATGGCTCAGAATCAGCTTTCGTAAACTAGGAAGGACCAACTTATCAAACGTGTGAACTGTTAGAGTCCCGAGTATACTCGCTAACACGAAGGTCCTTGGGCTCACACCGAGTCCTCCTTCCAAATAGAATCGAAGAGGAGGAACGAAGCGGAAAGTAGTCAATGTACAGAGATCACGCAGCGCGCTGAGGTGTAAGCCACGGTTAGCATCATCCTCCGTCCGAATAACTAACCCAGCCATTATCTCTACTGTCTCAGATAGAGCTTCGGGGCTCGCCATTGCAAGGCTCTGGAAAGGTTTCGGATGCGCTGCCATCTGGCAAGCGAGCATCAAAATGCACGAGTCGCACTTGCACATCATTCTTTTCAGCTTCCGAAAGGCTCGTCTCATTAAGGCTGTTGTTCCAGCATGAGCCATCAAAAAAGTAAGCCACCGAATTCTTAAACCATGAAGAAGCCCATGCATGCTGAACCCGCCAACCAAATGCCGGACCTCTCTCAAACCTTCGAACACAGACTCGATCGGGCTTACACCAAGATGTGCCGAGCCTAAGTCGAATAGCCCAACAAAAGGGTCGCCCAATGCCGATTTTCTATCTTTTTTCGTTGCCACCTATGTATCCCCGTGCCGCGAAAACCTGCCTGCTTGCTGTGCCACTATAACCAGGGCAGAAATCGCAACCCAGCGTAAGACCTCCTGCCACAGCATCGCATCAAGGAGGTTCTTGGCCCGCAGTATCACAAAGACCTCCTCCTCGCTGATTCGATCCCCTTCTTGGCCTGCCTGAGAGCTTCTATTGCACGATCAATGTCTCTTTATTCGTGCTGCCTCCGCCGCCAACACAAGCCCATACAAGCCTATACGAGTAAAAGTGTCATCCTCCGGCTCTTTTTTTTGAACCAATCTATCGCCTCATGGAAGTTGTTCCCAATCATTGTCAGCGGGATTGCTGTGAAGCCACCAATTTCTGAAAGAGGCAGACCGATGGGCACATCAAACTTCTCCCTGCTCGGCTCCTCTCTTTTTGCCATACATCTCAACCTTACACTTGTCTTCCGGATCCAATGCCCCACCATATTACTTCAACAGAGAGCTTTCACCAAGCAAAAAGGCGAAAGGAGATAGAACGCCGTTGGGCACGAAGGGTCTGCTGCTCCCATCTGGTACTCGTCCTAGTGTTGAACATGAGAAGTACCGAATCGAGGCAAACTCATGTTCCAGAGCCGATACCTCGCTCCCGGCGCCCCACTCCACCAGAGCCTGTCTACAGATGCTGTGCTCCGATTGCTCTCCGCCCACGTTTTCGATCGTTGCTCTCCCGAGCCTGTAGTTGACCTCGGGCACATCCGCCTTGTTTATGACTACTGCTAGCGGAACATGTGTTCGTCCACTGCGGCCGTACTTGAGGAATTTCCTGACGTTGCGACGAAGGCTTGCGACTACGTCCTCCAGAGGCGTTTCCGAACTCTTCGAAAGGCGCAAAACGTCCGAGTCCCCAGCATCCAACTGCTGTCGCAATTTCGGCAGACCCAGAGGATCAACAAGCAGAATAACGCCGCTCAAATCCCGAAAGAAAACGAACTCTTCCTGTATACCTCGCTCAACTCGGCTGTATTCCTCGCCTGATGCGTCGTACAAGTAGAGCCGCGAACCTATGTTCTTTTTTCCATCCAGACTCAAGACGACCGCCTCGGGTACTCCCTCCTGGGTGGGCGGCAATAGACGACCCTGTTGAAGTATGCCATACTTGGCCATATGGGTGTCACGGTCACTCTCCCTCTCGAGGGTTGTCCGCTGCTGGTCGATTAATGCCTGAACACTCATGGTCAGGTAGCAGGTCTTGCCTGTCGAGACTCCTCCAACCAGTGCGACAAAGAGTTCCCTGCGTGCCTCCTCACTCTGCGCCCAAATGTGCTCACATTCGGGGCAGCACTTGGTTAGTCGCTCCCTCCCGAGTGCGGGAATGGCTGGCATTCGGCATCCGCAAGAACACCTATGATACAGCAGTCCAAAATGGTTCGGAAGAAGATACTTGTACAGTTCGCCGCACCCCGGACAACGATACGCAAGTTTCACGTCGCGAAAACGACAAGAACCCTTCACGCATCGCAGGGTGACGCCACAAAATCTCTTTCGCCACCACAAGTAAACGCTGCTTCCCAGTGCCAAGACACCACCAATCAATGAAATGGTCAGACACATGGGCAGGAGAGCCATCCACAGTCCGAAGCAGAGTGCCGTAAATGCAACCATGAAACACAAACATATTCCGCCAATGATTGCAAGGATTACGTAGCATCCGACGGCTATCGGAAGTCCTACGACCCGCGCTGCAGGAACCTCATTTCGCCAGCCGCCGATCTCGTCAACCGCGATCTCCCACGCCGAGACAAATCCAGACAGAATACTTTTCATTGCACTACGACCCAGCACAAAAGCCCAGAAAAAAAGTGGCTTCTCCGGCATCAACAGTCTGCGGTAGTTTTTACTGCGCACCATACTTCCTCTACACCATGTTTGAACTGAGGACCTGTGAACAGCACAACTTCATCTTACTGCATCCAAGTTCATCAACCAGTCCAAGGGCTGAAGAACACGCTCGGGCACAAAGGGAGTCCCACTATCATCCGGTATGCGGCCCAGTGTCGAGCACGAAAAGTAACGAATAAGCGCGAACTCATGCTCAAGGGCAGCAACTTCGCTCCTAGCTCCCCAATTCAGCAACGCTTTTCGACAGAGGTCGTGCTCCGTTGTTTCACTACTGACCTGCCGAACAATAACCGTTCCCACTCTCTCGCCAACTTCAGGGACATCTGCCTTGTTTATGACTACCGCCAGCGGGACACTTGCTCTTCCACTTCGCCCGCACTTGAGGAATTTCCTGACGTTTCGGCGAAGGCTCGCAACAACATCTTCCAAAGGCGTCTCTGACACCTTGAGTGCTTCCCACCGTGTGCTATGCTGGTCGCCGATGTCTTGGTGCAGTTTCGGCAGCCCAAGCGGATCCAAGATCAGGATTACCCCGGTCAAGTCCTGGAAGAAAACGAACTCCTCTTGGCCGCCTCGCTCGACACGGCTGTACTCCTCGCCGGCAGCATCATAGAGATAAAGTCGAGCCTCGTTCTTCTTGTTTCTATGCAAACGCAACACGATAGCCTCCGGTACTCCCCGCTGGGTTGGTGGTAGCAAACGACCTTGTTTAAGAATCTTGTATCTATCGCCATGCTTTGTACTATCGGCTCCAGTTTCGCACCGTGCACCGTCGTTCATAAGGTGCTGTACTGCCATCGTCATGAAGCAAGTTTTCCCTGCCGATGTTCCGCCCACAACACAGAGAAAGCGACTCGGTAGGGCCTCGCTGCCGATGCCCCATGGATGGCCTTTTGGACACACCTTCTGCAAAGTTTCTTCAATTTGAGTTCCGTCCTTCGTTACTCTATCGCGAAGGAATCTTGCTGCGGGTAGTCTTGCGCCACATGTACAATTGTGGAAGAAAAGACCGAAATGACTCGGCATCAAATACCCATACCTGGCGCCGCACCCGCCAGGGCACACGTATTGAACCTCCAGATCCCGAAACCGTAGCTGGCCACTTAGACATTCGCCCTTTGTACACCGGACCGTGATTCCGTGTCGTCTGCGCCACCATGAGTACAGCAGACCAACTAGCATGGCAGCAGCACCCATGGGCATAGCAGCAAGCGACAGCGCGAGCAGGGTGACTGTAACCACTGAAACAAGCAGAAGAAGCAGCATCAGCGGCGGAACCCACAGCGGTAACGAAAGAACGGCGGGGAGGAAACGCAATGCGTGTTCCTGAACTCGTTCATGCATCCACACCAAGAACATCCCCCCCCACAGCAGAAAAACCGTCACAAGGACGACATCCACGGTCCTGTGTATGCCAAGCCAACGCGCAGTTGGCGGCCAGAAACTCAGAAACAGGGCACCCCCAAGGCTGTAAGCGCAGAGGACTGCAATACTCGTAAAGTCTCGATTCAAAAACCTCATAAGGCCTGTCCAAACTCTGCGGGTAAGTCTCCAAAGAGTTGAGGCGCATCGCAAGAAAAGCCACAACGGCTTCTCGATTACCCACAACCGTCTTGTTGGTGCCTTATGCATAGCCGGTTGCCCTCACTCCCACAAGCAATTGGAGAAGCCAGAGCAACGGCCTCTCCACGTTATGCGGATCAATCTTCCTATAATGATGAAGGTCCTCCCCGACGCTGCAACCGGTTGCTGAGACAAGGAAACATCTGTAGTTCCTCACACTCCCACACAGCAGACTCAAGAGATCTGGGAAATAGCGTCCCAGAAATCCCTCGGTATCTTCAGTCTGTGCAGCCCCCGCATTTATGAAGAATTGTGGAAAGCCATCGTGTACAAGATCGCTCTTAGTGACCACAACCGCAACAGGAGCATGGTGCTTCTTATCCTGCCGCCCGTGCGGCTGACGCGCCCAGATGATTCGGCGAATAGAATTGAGGATACCTTCTCTTCCGATGCTCATTTCCTCACTGTAAGAGTCACTATCTGCCAGATGTAGATCGCAGAGGATCTCTTGCGGCAGAATCGTCACTGGGTCTAATACAACCAGAAACCCATCTGCCAGCGCCGCGCGCCAATCTTGAATATGATGGGGGCTCTCTTCGTCATAAAACAAGACATCTCCCAAGCTTTTCCTCTCACGGACGACATGAAAACCAATAGGGGGCGAACCAGGCAGGGTGCAGGGGAAACGTAGGCATCTTCCAAGATACTCACTATAGTAATTCAGCCGCTCCGAAGATTCTCTTCCCCAAGGCACAAGATTCACGCCGTATGTAGGAAGAACACTTCTTGTTCTGTTTAAGGCCACTGCAAGATAAGTCGTTTTCCCGCTGTACACCTCTCCTACAAGTTGAATACGAATCGGCTGGCGTGACGGCGGTGTTTCACACCAATCGCACTTGCCATCCCCTCTCCAGTACGTTATCAGGGACACTGGACAAGCGTCAGAAGAAATAGCTCGATTCATCCGAAACCTCGTCGAATATCTTGATGGAGCCTCCGAAGCCCCAACGCATAATCTCATCATGGGGACATTGTGCCATGCCTCTTTTCCGTTCTTCGCTTGCCAAATCGTGAACTATCAGTGAGATCCCTGTCGGAACCCGATTCGCCATGTCCCGAGTCAGGACTCTTTGGCTTCTTCCCATTACACTCGCCAGTTGAGATGATGCGCCGAGCGAGCACCTTTTTCATCAGTCGACCCAGCCGATGAAGTAGGCTTTTCTGCCGCCGCTGCAGTCGCATTTCACAACGAACCTGCCTCCAAAACGCGCGTAGCCAAGTCTGCCAATGCCGCTCATCCAAGCCCGCATGGGTTTCAAGGCGCCGCCACAAGAGCCGTCTCGTCACCGCGTGATCTTCAGCGAGGATCGAACCGACAATTAGTGCGACACTGCCCAAGCGTGGGTCATCATGCAGCATGCTCGTCTGTCGCAGAATGCTCGGGGTAAGCATGACGAACGAGGAGAGCACTGAGACATGCGTTGAAGGATCTCGCCTGAAACGCCCCTGAAGAAGTTTGGAACGCAGTTGGTCAATGATCATATTCGCTGCAGCCGAGCTCCGATCCAATTTCTCTTGAGGTTCTCCTGAAGATGTTTGAGGACCGCCCCTACGTTGTACGGTCGGCAATATGACCAGCATCATAAGAGACGTGACCGAGGTCAGCTTCTCAATCTCAAAACCACGAAGTCCAGACACAATCCACTGTGCCGCTGTCTTCCAGCGTTCATCGCTTAGGCACGAGAGGGTCCGAGGCAGGTCGGGATAATCATCGATCAAAGAGGAAAGGTCGGGACAGTCATAGTTCGATAGCCGTCTTGCCTGACTGTAGCACTGGGCCATCTGGAGAAAAGCCCTTGTTTCTTGCTTCCATCCGCTTGTGTCAATCTTACTAAGCAAGTTCGCTACAGGTGTGCGTCGAAATCCCTCCAATGGTGTAAATGAGATAAGCGCCTCCCCCAGAATAGTCAAAGCTTTCTTGTGGACGAACTTGCTGCTGCTGAACTCGTTCAGACATGTCGTCAGAACCTCGGTGGCGACAGGCCGATATTGTCGGTTACTGGAGGCCTTGGATATCTTCTGAGAAACCAGAGAGGCAAAATCATCGTTGGAGCGCACGACTTCGGTAATCCACGCTTGGATACAAGATCTTCCCGACTTCGGTGACCACGGGAACAGCATAGAAGTGCACTCAGCAGCCAGAAGTCTCTCGCCATTGGGCACCGATGCTATCTGGCGACGAGCTTCCCACCGACAGGACTCCTTGCTCTTGCTGTTCACATATTCCCGGTAGTGTTTGAGAACCCCATCTTCTGCCTCCGCCTCAACCTCCCGGAAAAGAACTATGAAGAAATAAAGCAGAGCATCCTGTTTGTCATGAAGAATCGTTTTTGCCTCCGACAATGTGGCCTGAACTGCATTCCTCGGGTTTGCGCACTGCTTACACGCAGCAGAAATCTCTTCGAGAAGCGTGGTCAGTCGCCCCTTTTCTGAGAGCGTGGTATTCTTCAACTCCCACAGCCCCAGTGCCCGTCGACCTTCATGCTCGTTCTCTTTGACAAGCAGAGCACCCAATACGTTAAACAGGTTTGGCAATTTTTCCAGTGGTACCCGGCGCAGGCCCTCAGCAAACAACCATGGCGAGGTCTTTGACCATATTGCCTTGAAACCGCCAGTTGATTGCACGCCTGAAAAACCTTCCTCCAGTAACTCACCAAACAGCGAGGCTTTTGTATTGTCCGAAGCTAGACCGCGCAGACCTTCGTCAAGGACCTCCACAAAGGCACTCAGATCTCTTGGATCGCCTCGAGCAGGCAGACAGTCGCGCGGCCAGCCCTTCGCCTGCGCACAAGTAAGCCCCTCCACTATAACCTTGTTGCGAACCTCATTCCCCGTCTGGCCCACAAGACTCAGAAGGTCCCTCGCGAGACTACAACGGCGTGCCAGAATCAGTCCACAAAATGCGGCGATTAGGTTCGTATGCTCTCTTTCAAGGAATCCGCTGGCTTCGGGTCCTGCGGTCTTGACTAATTCCCTGCACATTGAAACGACCTTGGATGCCGTTTCAGTGTCCAGCCTCGGCAACAGACTTTGGCTCTTCCTCCACAGGATCTTGAGAGCTTGGCGTGCTCTAGCAGGGGTCTTGCTTTCCTTTGCCAAAGCATCGATCGCCCGTCTCCACTTCTCCCGATTCTCCAAACTCTCTTCTTCTGACAACAAGAACGAGGCTGGCAATATCACATCCCATAGTGCAGGTTCCTTGGCTGACCCAACGGCAGTAACGATCTTTTGCACTCGTTCCACAGCTAACCAATCCGACCGATTCACAGCATCGCAGACAAAACGAACATATTCAGAAGGTTCCGGAGTTACGCTCTGCCGACCGCTCCCAAGATCAAAGACGTAGAAGCCCGTCTGGTATTCATCTTGCCTGAACTGGAATTTTCCACCTTCACTCGGAGGGATAGTGCCAATAACCCTGTTCACACTCACGTTTCTTGCTTCGTCCCCTTCAAACAGCCGGTATGGGTCAGGTTCGTAGGTACTGAAGGCCACTAATCGACGAAAGCCCGGTGGCACCAGAAGAAGCATCGCCTCAATGATATTGGCTATTTCTTCAAACTTCGGATCACATAGGATAATGGGACGCTTTTTCTCGGCTTGCCTAGGGTCTAGCAGGGCCGACAACATGGGCCGCAGCAAATCTGGCTTTGCCTCTCTGTATCTCACGATGCACCTTTGTCGGTACTCTTCCTTCGAGGTAATTCGGGGGAATTCTGGCAGGTCACTCAAGTTCTTGCCAATCGTGTCCTCAGCACTGAACTGCAGAACACCCATCCGTGCCAGTTCGAAGGGATTCGAGCCAACTTGAGCCAAGAGGTCTCTCGGAAAGACTAACGTGTGCGCAAAGAAGTTTCCGCCCCGCCCCCGCTGGTTAGCGGAAAGCCGGCTGCGCGTCAATCCCCAAAGCTCGCGATTAATGGGATAGTAGTGGAGTATCTCTGGACACCGTCGAAGCTCGGTAGCGGTCAACTCATCCGCCTTAGCTGTCAAATTCTCCAGCGAACGCGGCAGAACGTACCGAGAGCAATATCGCTTCATAATGCGCTCAATTTCGGGAGTTATTGAGGCAGATTTGGCTCTTGTCTGAAAACCAGTTATGCCTTCGCATCCGGTGTCTCGATGACACCAGGTGTAATAGTGTTGCCCTATACGCATAAGCCCTCCTTTAGACTACCGGAATGAACCCCAGCTTGGCGAATATCCATAGCACAGGCTCTTCCACCCGCCACGGGGCAAACCGAGCGAATCTGTTATTACGTGCACTGCAACCTGTAGGCGCCACACAGAAATATGCAAAATGGCTGAAATTACTCTCGATATTTGCCACAAGGCCGGGATCGTGTTTCAACAGAAATCCACGCACAGCAAACTGAACCTTCCAGTGCAAGGCCAGGTCGTACGTCAGAGCGCCTTGGTGTCGGTGATACAAAGGCTGCTCCCAAAGCGACTCCCTCACCGCAGGATCGTGATCCCGGATGGCGTCTCCCTTACTAAGCACGACCGCAATTGGAATGCGATACTTCGGTGTGGCCCTCTGTCCGAGGCCCTTAAGCAATTCGTTGAGCGCCCTTACCTGAGGCAGGCAGTCCTCCTCCTTGAGGGCATCCTCGGGCAATGATGTCCCCAGCATTCTGCGGACGCTCGGCATTTGGAGGGGATCAACAATATAAACAAACCCCTGGGAGGCCCAGAGATACCTCATCTTCCCCGCCTTGCCGTATATCCCCCATGACTCACCATCAACGTCGCAGAATCCAAGAACAGCCTTCTTCTGAGCACCGCTTGCCTGGAAGAGTAGAGGAGGAACCTGCTCGTCGTCCTCGGGCGGCCTATTGCGTTTCAAGGGAGTCCTGCCCGATATTACTCGTTCCCTCATGGCCTTCAGCTGCTCGTGAGTATGGCCTCCAATAGGGGCTAATCCGGCCGCCTCGAGGCGACGTATGGCTCCAAAAATCCAATGACTCTTTCCGACCACTGGTGTTCCAAGTAAGCCCATATGCAAGCTTGGGTCACGGAATAATGCGTTGTCGAGATCGACCGCTGGTCGGCCTGAACTCCTTACCTCCCTACAGTGTTTGGGGCACACTTTCATCAATTCGGGATGGTGAGTTAAGACAGACTCCGACGCGGCGCGGCAAAGATGTGTTATCGCCAATACTCTTCTCCACCATGCCAACGGCGTTTCCCGGAGGCTCCCTTCATCATAAAAACGCACCTGCCACCAACCGAACTGGGTATAACAGTAAGGGCAGAGGACATGACGTGGACGCTCTAGACGCAACGAGTCAACTTTTCCGAAAGCAGGTAAGCATCTTGTGAACCGATCTATGGCAACCGGGTTAAATATACCCTCTGGGTGCCTGATCGCCACTTGAGGCTCCAAAGGGCCCGAGCCAGTGAGAAACACTCTGCAGTAGCCGTCACCATTGTACGGCCATCGGATGGTTACGCGTCTTACGCCTCTTGCATCTGGGCGCGGCCATTTTTCCTCGCTAGACTCAGGGTAAAGAGTCTTGCCGGAACTGATCCCATCTGGCGGCCTTCCGTCACTTCCCACAAGAGTAAATCCAACCTGCACATCCGGATTGACTCTCCACATTAAGGTTAGCTTTCTGCCTCTTCTATGGATACGATAATCCAGTCGGACCTGAGTGGTAGTCTCAATTGTACACCGGCATCCAGGCGCCTCCCCAGGTGCGATTGCATCTCCGACAACACCCAGTACTATTATGTACCAGGGATCAGAATCGATAGCCAGGTTGAGAAAGCAACTGTCGCCGTCTTCCTCGTAATCATCGCGGAGAACTTCGGCGACCTCTCCATCTGCGGACGACCAAACGATGGCGTTGCCTTTCTTTTCACAGGATGGCAGACCAGGATCTTTGTTCTTGGCCTTAAGCACAAGCACCGACTTACAGTGTTCTGGCCATTTCCACGTCAGCCGAACCCCTCCAGACACTAGAAAGTACCTGACATCTCTCACATCCGGGACTAAAACGTGTTTCCGACAGTCCCCGGCCAAGGCGTACCCGTCCTCATCGCACACGGTAAAAACAATGTAGTATGGTTCATTTGGGTTTGGTTTTCGGTCAGTAGCAACGCGTCCATCTACCTGGATTTCGACCCCCAGACCCTCCATTTCTCGAATCGCCAACCTGTCAGCGAACCTGAAGCCCGGTCTTTCTGAGACCCGAAGTACAACCAGCCGCCCCGCGCGAGGGGCTCCCAAACTGCAAACAACTTTATCGTCTTCTCTCCTCGTAACTAGACGGACTGCCTCCGGTTTGACTCCCGGGGCCAAAGATCTTCGTTGCGGCTTTGACCAAGCAACCGTACCATCGAATAGCTGATAACGACACGTGATCAGATAATAGTATGTTCGCCCATTCTGGAGCTGGGTATCACGCGTGCCAAACCTGGAGGTCCTGATACGTACCCCGTCATGCTGGTCCTTCGGGTAACGCTCTTCGCCTCTCCTTATCCATACATCCTCTACCGAAGGGTGGGCTTCATATTTAAACTCAACCGTCCGATCCGCTGCTTCACATTGCAGATTCCACACACCCGGCACTACGGCAGTCGGCTTCGATTGTTCCGACTGCCCCAAGACGCCGCCTCTGATGGGAGTAGCCTGATAAATGTAACGTTTGGCTACCCCCAGCTGGCGATCAATCCAGCTCAGAGCACTGGATGTTTCCTCGACCAGGGTTTCAGTAGCTAAATTGACTTGCCCTTGCTCAAAGATATAACGGAAAATTCTGTAAGTAACCCCGTCAGCGTCGCGGTCTGGATGAACCGTAATCCGGACTTGCCCTTGTCCAGCTTTCTCATCAAAGAGGTATTCAGCCTCAACTTTGGTTGGAGCAGCCGGGGGGGGCGGTATAGAAACCGTAGCTAAAAGACCATCAGAACATGCACCATCTTCATATTCTGCCACCAAGAGATAGCTATATTCTCTCCCGGGGCGGAGATCGCTGGTATCCTCGTAAGCTGTCTCTTCAACTCTTCCGAGGAATATGGTGTCTGAACTAGCCGGGCGGTCTTTCTCCACTTTTGGCTGGCGGCCCTCGCAACGGAACACCAGAGTTCGACGAGAATTCCGTGCGGCGATCCACTTAAGTCTGATACAACCTTCCGCCCATTCGGCTTTCTCCAACTTAGGGTCGTCAGGTATCCAAACATCTAACTCCAGTGTGCGATGATCTACGATTCTCTTATTATGGTAAACGCCTCTGATGCGGTATACGACTTTCTCACCTTTCAAACTTTTACAGTCATCTTCCCATTCATCTCGTAATCGCTTATCTACTAGAATTTCCCATTTTCCCTTTGAGCGACGGTCTGACCTTCGGTCTAGAATGACTCCATCGCAGTTCACATCTTGGGGCAAATCCCATTTCAGGTGTACCTTGCCTTTGCGAATGGATTCACAACGCAAGTTACGGGGAGGTATAGGCGGGGGTTTCTCTCCAACCAATAATAGACCGAGATCCGGCAAAATCTTCACCAAGTCCTCGCCAAAGCCATACTGCCGTCCCTTGTTCATGAGCGAATCAGGCTCACCGGAGGAGAAATGTCCCCTCTCGCCTGCGCGTTCGAATATGTCTCGCGTCGTGTACAGATAAGCGAGGATTTGGACAAAAAGGCAAAACTCAAAACCTTTATTGTTTTCATCGAGGTTCCCATCATTTCGAGGTGGAGAATTCATCTTGTGGCCGAAAATGCCGTATGCCAGATAACCAGTCTCTGAAGTCTGTTTCTCAGGTTCCCAAATCATCCGCGTCCTTCCCCGATAAATTCTCTCTTCCTTGTCCCGGCAGCGTTTCAGCAACTCTTGCCGATCGCATATGATAGGCTGTGGGTCCTGAGTCATTGGAGCCAGCACGGCGAACAACTCTTTCAGCTTTTCCGTGCTTGCAATGTAGTCGCCTGTCGTTGCTTGTATGACTTGATGCCGACCGGGCAGGGGGCCGGTCTTGACCACTTTGATTACTGCTTGGTAGTGGTCAAGAAGGGTGCAAATAATGTCCTTGAAGTCTTTCTGCGGGTCGCCTTCCTTCTGCTCTCCAATTGAGGTTAAACCAGCCTCCTGTAGGAACTTCTGGCCGAACTTGTTAATAAAGAAGTTCCATCCAGGGATGATAACGTCATTCACAAATTGAGACGCAGACAGATTCATCTTTGCACTCATCCATTTCCGCAGACTAATATGAAAAACCAGATAGAGCCCTAGCCTTCAATAGTCTTGCCTTCAATCCGGACTTCTTGCCCTGACTCATCCCAGGCAGCTCCGTCTATGACTCCACCCTCCCTATATTGCAGCCGGACATCTACCGGGTACCCCGCCGGTGCTGGCGGCAAATTCGTCAATTTGAACGTTTTGTACTTTTTCCACGCTTTAACATCCGTTTCATTGTCCTTGTAGCCCTCACGATCTCTTAAGAAATACAAGACGATGTCTACTTCTTTTTGCTTATCGTAAACAGTACTGTAGCGATCTTTGTGCGAATCGCCTACTTTGGGATCGGAAGGTATGATCCTGCTCACGCGTGTCCGCGCCTTAGAGGGGTCTATTTCGTACATTGGGTCGGATTTATCGACAACCTCTATACCTATTGCAGGGTAGAGACCCTCGCTCCAACCCTCTGTCGGTAGGCTGATCCCAATGCTTTCATCCTTCACACTGGTTATGGTTTGCCGTGGCTGCTCCATTTCGGTTGAAGGTTGCGTCTCACTTGACTCCCTTTCTCTAACCTCGCTTACAACACCCGTAAGTTGGGCAAGATATGCTGCACCGTACGTGACTATGAAGTCAACATTCTGGTGTTTTACAGGTTTCTTCCCATCCATAACATCGGTTAACATTTCGACCACAGGCGGCCAGCGGGTCATCCCACCGGATAAGATGACCGTGATGTTTTCCTTCTTGATTCCGTGCTTTTGAATTGCTTCATTGATCACCGACTCAGTAACCTCGCGGGTTTTCAATAGAAGATCAGCCGTGGCCTCCTTGACCCTGTCACGGGTTACCTCGATCTGGTGCAGGCTCGGACACAGGATCTTCACCGACGTCAGTCGGCTCAGGTCCCTCTTTCTCTGCTCACATTCGTCGTCCAAACGACCGGCCTGAGGATCATCAAGGGGATTATGTCCGTTCTCTTGCTGATCAATTTGCACAACAATATTCTTGATCGCTAAATCCCAGTCTTTTCCTCCCAAGGTGATATTTCCGTCGTTGTGAAGCGTTTTGAAATGTAGTTCGGTACTCCCATCCGGTGCGGGTTTGCCCTCTGCCTGGACCATTGCCACATCAAACGTCCCACCACCGAGGTCGTAGACCAGCACGGCGCTGTCTCCTCCTGCCAGCTTCTCTATGATCTGTGGAAGCAGCGAGCTTAAGTCCCCAACCTTTTCTGATGCTTCTTCTGCGCGTCGGATAACCTCATCAACAACATATGCGAGGGCAGCCGCCTGGGGCTCCTCTGTCATTCGAATGACATTCAACCCTGCTGCAACAGCGGCCTCCCTAGTTAGATCTTTTTGATTAGGCAGGAACCACGCTGGATAGGTAATGACAACATCCTTCACCTCTGTCCCGAAGATAGTCTCACCTTCCTTTTTTAATGTCTCGAGAATCTTAGTGGAGCATTCGACAGGCGTCCACTGCTTGCCATCTATGACATGGGTTGAGTCTGGTGGATTGCCCATATCTCGCTTAAACCATCGGAAAAGACGTTCCGGCCTCTCTAAACCGGCGTGGGCAGCGGCAACACCTATGACAACGTTGTCTGTACTCTCCACGAAAATATCAGATGGTAAAAGCGATGACCCCTGGGCAGAATCCAGCTGAGCAAGCTGGACTTGATGCCTGTCAGCATCGTACCATCCAATCGAAGAATAGGTAGTTCCCAGATCAATACCGAATTTCATCCCCCCCTTAGATTTCTCTTCAGCTTCGTTACCCATTTTTGTTACTCCTTTTCTTTAAATTTAGTTTCTCTATTTGCTCCGCTATCGGACCTTTCCTGGTTTGCCTCTTCTTCAGGGTCATTCTCATTATCCAAATCTGATGATTCCTCAGCAGCAGAAGCAATCACGACTTCGGCGGGCCGCAGCACACCATAATCTGCCCGAAAACCATTCCGAACAGTAGAAACAATGCGGCCGGTCAGGCTTGGATCTGCTTCCGAGATAGCTTTGACTGGTTTATGCAGATTAGGGTCGAATACCTTCCCATCCGTCTCGATCCTTTGTATCCCATTGGCTTCAAGAAATTGCTCAATTTGGGTCGCAATCATCTTGCACAGCGAAGTAGATTCCTCGGAAAGATGGGCTGGGGGCGGTTCGACCAAATCATACAAAAGCAACAGTCGCATGTACAACTCTCGAATCCGTGGTGCCCCAAGCGAGGATGCGGCATCTGAGACCCGAGTACCGAGTTGCCGCAGGCTGCTTTGCATAATTTCCTGTTGCTTCACCAGTGTCCCAATTGACTCGTGGAGCGAGGTGACCATTTCTTCCAAGTGCCGAAGTCCAAGGATAACGTCATCGAGTTGGTCAGCTAAGGGAGGAGAAATTTCTTCAAGGTGTGTGTCTTCTTCCTGAAACGTCCCTTCTTCTTGTTGTTCAAGCTCATCCGATACAGTACCCTCAGCAAATGTGTCAGGCACCTCCGGCGAAGCCTTATTTTGCTCCTCAACAGGCAATGAGCTGGAATTAACTTCTTTTCCTTCTTCAAACTTACGCATCACATCCGAGATGTCATCTTGGTTGGAATGCGCCAATGTGCCATCGTTGCCAGGCATTTCGTTTGATTGTTTGTTCGAATCAGCCATTATTCGTTCCCCACGTAATTGATGCACCCTCGGCGCGACCGGTTTGCATTAACAGGTTTGGCAAAGCATCCGCAAGCTGGTCGGCACTCTCGATCATTAAGACCCCTGATGCAATGCGGCGTAAATACTCTTCGTCGACATCCTCCGAGCCGATACCTACAGCTGAGATCCGTATCCCTGTTTCTGTAGCTCGCTCAGCTGCATGCAGGGCAGCTCCAGGATCATTTGGCATGCCGTCAGTTATTAAAGCAATCTCACAGAGACAGCTTCCCATTGTTCCCTGGAGCAGATCAGCCGCACACGCAATACCTTCATCCATAGCAGTTGAGCCAGAACTCCGTACAGGGTCCAGCGCTTTGCTAATACGAGATAGGTCGCTGGTCAACTCGCAAAGACGTGACGCACTGCTTCCAAACGTAATGACGCCCACACTCGTCATGTTACTGCTCTCCCTTAGCAGGCCCGACGCTGTATCTATCAAAGCTTTCTTCGCCTGATCTAATTTACGTCCAGCCATACTGCCGGATATGTCCAATGCGAACACCACATTACGCGGTTTAGCCGTGGCTTTTATCTCACCCAGATCAGGCTCCTTGTATTCGACTTTTTCCTTCGGAAGAAATTTGCTGGACCGAAGATCTTTCGCGTCAACATCGACAACACCACTTTTGTCGTATCTGAATGTGACAGCCATCTTAGACTTAACCGGTGTGCTTGGCAGACAGCTGAAGCGGAAGGTCCCGACGATTACATCATCTCCGATGTCATCGAACTCAACAATTGGCACATCAAAATATGACTGGTTCGCGATAGCTATTGTGTAGTCCTGCCGGGTCTGCTTTGTAGGAATGGTGGCACCGTATGGAATAATTACCGAGTTTACTATTTTCGGCACATCATTATCCCATACTATCACACGAGTGCCAAGATTCCTTGGACATGTACGCTCGAATTGAACTGTGATTAGACCGGGACGACCACGTTCGCCCCCCCCGTGGCAGATAGATATGCGACGAGGACGAACAGAGCCTTTGGCAAGAATTGCGGCGCCTAGGGCAACCATCGTGTCTACCTCGCCGATCCGTACAGGGGCTTTTGCCGTAACTTCCTCGAGGGCAGTTGGAACACGCCGCAATCTGATGGATCCACCCACGAGTAAAATCTTGTCTATATCTGACCATTCCAGTGGTGGGTCGGCCTTCTGGAGAACGTTTTGGCAACATTCAATAGTTCTCTGGATGCGAGGTTCGGTAATTTCCTCGAATGTCTTGTAGTCTACAACCACTTGGGCAGTTCCATCGCTGGTCGAGCAAGGAATAACAACCCTGTCGAGCTTTGCAAAGTCGCGCTTCGCCGTCTCGCATCTTTCATAGAGCGCTTGATGCACAGCCGGGTCGTCCCGTGGGTCCTGCCCCAGCGTGACTTCAAGCTGTCGCGATGCATATTCAAGCAAGTCCGTGGTCCAATCGTGACCACCGAGTTCCCGCTCCCCCAAACTAGCCACCGGGCAGAACCTTCCCTCCCGTAGCTCAAGAATCGTGGCATCAAATGTCCCGCCACCGAGGTCGTAAACTAGAACCTTTTCACCCTCGTTAAGCTTCTCGACCCCGTAATAAACCGCGGCAGCGGTCGGCTCTCGAATAATTTCCAGGACTTGGAACTCGGCTAACTCGCCTGCCTTCCGTGTATTGTCAACCTCTGGCGACGCGAAATACGCGGGGCAAGTAATCACTGCTTTCTGGACCTTCTGGCTGAGTGCAGCCTCTGCATCACACTTTAGCTTTCGCAGGATCTCGGCTGATATCTGGCATGGGCTCAGCCCTCGAAATCGATAGTTATTGTCCCACATTGATCGCTTTATCCATCGAATGATATTGTCTTTTTTCAGAATAGCTTGATTTGCGGCTGCCTCACCCACAATGATCCCCCCGTCCTCGATAAGCACCACAGAGGGTGTTAATTGGTTGCCATCGGCATTCTCCAGCACCCGAGGCCTTCCTTCGTCATCTACATATGCAACGACAGAAAACGTTGTTCCCAGATCAACACCAAGAATTATCTCGTCCATACTACTTTTACCGAATGCTCAACTATTAACCTAGCGAAAGACACCTGCATGACTCATAATGTTGGTTGCCTACAGACTCAATATATTATCATAACAGGTACGTGCCCGTCAACTTTTTTGGGTACGAAAAGCAAAAACGTCAGACACAACCCTTTGGGCCGGCGGTTTAGTTTCATACGTTCGACTGAAGGGCAACCAAATACTGACCCACTACCACATATCTAAAGGACTACACCGAGCTAAGGTGATCAGCTTCTCAGCAAAGGCTTGTACTTCTTTGGCCTTTGCGATAGTTGAGCGAAGCAACTAAATTTCGTCTCAGGGCCAGTCTGTGCGGTCGACTGGAACATCCCGAACTTTGACCTGTGCTTCGCTGGTCGCAGAATAGGAGATAGCTAAATTCAGGCCCGCCAAACAATTTCGCTCGTCCTCCGTAGAAGTTCCACTTCGGAGGATGGATATCTCGTATTTTGCTTCAAGATGTCCGCATCACGCCTTTAGCGACAGAAAATAACACAAAAGAAGGGAAAAAACAAAGAAAGGCGGAGGAATATCAAAGCAAAAAGCAAAAATACTCAATTACCATGATAATTTAGAAGGGAAAAGGCCCTGGGCCTGTTTGGTCGATTGGATTCGGGAGCCGAGGTCAAGGACCTGGGGGTTATAGATGTTAATATAATAGGTACAAAGAACATCGGCGGGCTGGTGGGTTAGAATGGAGACGATTGTCAGCGCAGTTAGCCAGTTGAACGGCCAAGTAAATCTGACAGTTCGTTTTGTAGGGACTGGCAAGGCTCGCTCGTCTCTTGAACATCTAGTTGCACAGCTTGCGTTGGCTAATGTCGAGTTTTACCCCCCGGTACCTTTGCAAAGGTTGCCGGCTCTATTGAGAAGAGGAGATATACACTTCGTTTCGCAGAGGGTTGGTACTGAGGGCCTAATAGTTCCAAGCAAGATATATGGCATCTTGGCGGTAGGTCGGCCCA
>Ga0315549_1000816_pt1 | contig 35605 bp, 26 predicted proteins | sample SalMarSW160200MG_FD_203101 | JGI IMG/M metagenome (GOLD analysis project Ga0315549, IMG submission 203101) | Salt marsh sediment microbial communities from the Plum Island Ecosystem LTER, Massachusetts, United States - Salt Marsh Sediment SW1601-200 ... | reverse complement strand
TACGGTTTGCGGTTCGAGCCGCTGCACTGGATATCCGGAAAAGCCCGCATCTATGACGCCTTCAGCGAAAAGGGACGCAAAATTTACTTTAAGCACATTAAGGAAGGTTTATTTGACAAGGGCGTGGACGCACTATGGATGGACGGAACCGAAGTGGAGGTTGGCACCGCCTGCTGGAACCCCAACGAAGTTGCACGCGATATCAAGAGACTGGGAAACAATGCCATGGGCGATTTCTCACGTTACCTGAATCCATATACGCTAATGACCACCAAGGGTACCTATGAGGGACAAAGAGCAGTCAGCAATCAGCGGGTTTTCACTCTCACACGTTCAGCCTGGTGCGGAGCACAACGTTATGCCGCTACTTCCTGGTCCGGTGATTCGTTTGCAAGCTGGGATACTTTAAAGGCCCAGATGGCCGGCGGACTCGAAGTGACCATGTCCGGTAACCCATGGTGGACACAGGATATCGGAGGTTTTTTTGTCAACAACTACCGGGGCGGTGAACAGAACCCTGCCTATCGCGAACTCTTTGCCCGCTGGTATCAGTTTGGAGCTTTTAATCCAATCTTCCGCATTCATGGAACCAACATTGAGCGTGAGCCCTATATCTTCAAGGAAATGGCTCCGGAGATGTACCAGGCGCTGCTTGATATTACGTATCTGCGTTATCGCCTGCTGCCTTATATCTACAGCGAATCCTGGAAGGTCACAAGCGAAGGCTATACGCTCATGCGAGGCTTGCCTTTAGATTTTTCGGATGACGTCAAAGCCCGCAACATCAGCGATGCTTTCATGTTCGGGCCGGCCTTTTTGGTGCATCCGGTAACCCGCGCAATGTATAATGTCGAACATCCGCCTGCTAAGACACTTGCGACAGAATTTCTCAGGACTCCCGACGGCAAGCCCGGGCTGGAGGTTCAGTATTTTGCCGGAATAAATTTCGATACTCCAAAAGAAAAGGATATTGACAAGGTTGTGAATCACGACTGGCCTGGGCCTCCTCTGGCAGACCCGCCGGGAGGACTTGACGGTTTTAGTAATTTCTCTGCTCGTTGGGAAGGTAAGATCATAACCCCTGAGGATGGCGAGTATGAAATCGGTGTCGAAGGCGACGACGGATTCCGGCTTTTTCTCGACGGCAAAAAAATCGTGGAAGATTGGAGTCAATCCGCTAAACGATATCGTAGTGCCAAGGTTGAACTCAGCAAGGGCCAAGATGTTGCGGTCAAACTAGAGTTTTTCCAGGGTGGAGGAGACCGCGTAATTCGCCTCTGCTGGCGTACTCCCAGCGAGATTCGCAAACTGAATAGCGAAAAGAAAAGTGTGAATAATCTGATGGAAACCTATCTTCCCTCCGGTTCACAATGGTACGATTTTTGGACCAACAGGAAATATGAAGGAGGCCGGGTGGTCGAAAAAAAGTGTCCGCTCAATATCCTGCCTCTGTATATACGCGCCGGGTCGATTATTCCGATGGGGCCGATAGTACAGTACGCCACTGAAAAACCGGATGCTCCGTATGAGATACGCATCTATCCCGGAGCCGATGCTAAATTCACTATTTATGAAGATGACAGCGAGACTTATAACTATGAAAAAGGACAGTACGCTACCTATGACCTCGTATGGGATGACTCTGCCGAAACGCTGACCATTGGACCACGTAGGGGGTCGTTCCCCGGTATGGTCACAGAGCGTCAGCTTAATATTGTAATTGCAGCCCCGGATAAAAATGCCGGTATAGAAACGGTTAACATGCCCGATAAGACAATAAATTATACCGGTAAACCGATTATGATGAAATTTTGAAGTATCGGCACACATATACAATACAGGAGAACGCTATGCATAAATGTGAAATTAAGAAACTCATCACAAGTGTTGTATTATTGATAACAACAAGCTTGGGAACAGTTAGTCTTGCAGACAATCCTATCATACAGACCATATATACCGCTGACCCGGCTCCGCTGGTACATAACGACACCGTGTACCTTTATACCAGCCATGATGAAGACGTATTAGTGCGAAACTTCTTTACTATGAATGACTGGAGATGTTATAGCACAACCGATATGGTTAACTGGACAGACCTTGGTTCAGTTTTATCTTATAAAGACTTCAGTTGGGCCAGAGGCGATGCTTGGGCAGGCCAGTGCATCTATCGCAACGGTAAGTTTTATTTTTATATTCCTGTAAATCGCAAGAACGGCGGAATGGCCGTGGGCGTTGCCGTTTCAGACAAACCCGAAGGGCCTTTCAAAGACCCAATAGGCAAACCGCTGGTATATTCCGGACAAGGTGATATTGACCCTGCCGTATTTATTGACGATGACGGCCAGGCGTACCTGTACTGGGGGAATCCGAACCTGTATTATGTGAAATTGAATGAGGATATGATCTCTTATTCAGGCGAGATAAATAAAGTGCCTCTGACCACTGAGAGTTTTGGTGTTCGTACTAAGGATGACAGGCCTACCCAGTATGAGGAAGGGCCTTGGCTGTATAAGCGTAACGATTTATACTGTTTGGTATTTGCCGCAGGTCCTATTTCTGAACATATCTCTTATTCAACTAGTTCCAGCCCTACCGGACCCTGGACTTTCCGCGGCATAGTTATGCCAACGCAGGGCGGCGCCTTTACAAATCATCCGGGAGTATGCGATTATAAAGGAAATTCCTACTTCTTTTATCATAACGGTGCTCTACCGGGCGGCGGAGGTTTTACCCGCTCGGTGTGTGTTGAACAGTTTAAATATAATGAAGACGGTAAAATCCCGACAATTAATATGACCAAAGCGGGGGCACCGCAGATAGGCAATCTCAATCCCTATGACACCATACAAGCCGAAACGATTTGCTGGGAATCAGGCGTTGAAACGGAAAACTGCGATGAAGGCGGAATGAATGTCTGCGAGATCGAAAACGAAGACTACATTAAGGTCAAGGGTGTGGATTTTGGCAAGGGGGCAGCATCTTTCGAGGCCAGAGTAGCTTCAGGAACAAAAGGCGGAAACATCGAACTACGCCTCGATAGTCCGAGCGGAACCCTGGTAGGAACGTGTGTTGTTTCCGGCACCGACGGCTGGCAAAACTGGGAAACCAAGAGCTGCACTGTTAATGGCGCTGATGGAATACACGACTTGTTTCTGGTATTCACTGGTAACAGTGGTGCTCTTATGAACTTAAATTGGTGGAAATTCTTAAATTGATGAATGGTGTACACAATTCTGACAGACCAACGGTTTATTTTTGTGCAGGGAATAGCTATGAAAACCGGGAAATTATTTTGGTGTATGTTTTGTTTGATAACGGTGTCAGTTAACTGGGTTGCCGGCGGCGCCAATGACTGGGAAAACGAAAAAGTTATCAATATCAACAAGCAGCCGCCTCATGCGACGGGTTTGTCCTGGGCGGATAGAGCCGCCGCGTTAAAGGCATACGACTGGACTGTCCCGACGGATGTACTCAAGCCGGCCAGGCTGAATTGTTATTACCAATCGCTTAACGGTCAGTGGAAATTTAACTGGGTGAAAACCCCCGCCGAAAGGCCGGTCGATTTTTATAAAGAGGACTTCGACGTCAGCGGATGGAAAACCATTCCGGTGCCGTCCAACTGGGAGCTGCAGGGATACGGGATGCCGATATATACCAATGTCACGTATCCTCATCCGTGCAAACCTCCGCTGATTATAGCTGATGTGCCGGACAATTATACCGCTGCCGGAGAGCCCAATCCGGTAGGTTCGTACCGGACGAACTTTACCGTTCCGGATAGTTGGCAGGGACGGCGTACCTTTATTCATTTTGCCGGGGTGGCCAGCGCCTTTTATCTCTGGGTCAACGGCGAAAAAGTGGGGTACAGTCAGGGCAGCCGCACACCGGCTGAATTCGATATCAGCTCATTTCTGCGTCCGGGCTCCAACACGATTGCCGTCGAGGTGTATCGCTGGTGCGACGGCAGCTATCTGGAAGACCAAGATTTCTGGCGGCTGAGCGGAATTTTCCGTGAAGTGTTTCTTTGTTCGGAGCCTCTGGTCAGGATTCGCGATTTTTTCATTAAAAGCGATTTGCAGGATGATTTCCGAACCGGCCAACTGCGAGTGGAAGCTCAGCTGGAAAACCAATCCGCCGCCACGGTCAAAACCCAGGCGGTGGTGGCGCTTTACGATGCACAAGGCCGCCGGGTTGAATTAACCAGCCCTGCTCTGGCGAACACCACTCTGGAACCGGCCGGCCAGGGTAAGCTGGCGATTGAGTATAACATTCCCGATGTCGCGCTATGGACGAGTGAGACGCCCTCGCTGTATACCTGTGTCATCGAACTGCAGGATGCGGATGGAAAACCGCTGGATATTCGCCTTGCCAAAACCGGCTTCCGTAAAATTCAATGGCATAACGCCCAGCTTTGGCTCAATGGCGTTTCGGTCAAGCTCAAAGGCGTCAACCGCCACGAGCATGACCCCGATTTGGGACAAGCGATTACCATTGACTCTATGATTCGCGATATAGAACTGATGAAAAGCCATAACATTAACACGGTTCGAACCTGTCATTACCCAGACCAGACGATTTGGTATGATTTGTGCGACCTGTACGGCATTTACCTAGTGGATGAGGCCAATGTCGAGTCGCACGGCCTGATTTATGGCGAGGAATCACTGGCAAAAAATCCCGGTTGGGAAACAGCTCACGTTGACCGCGTTGGGCGGATGGTGCAGCGGGACAAGAATCATCCCAGTGTAATCATCTGGTCTTACGGCAACGAGGCCGGCCGTGGGAGTAACTTCGAAGCCTGTTCGCGTGCGGTTAAGGCGATTGACACCAGTCGCCCGACTCATTATGAACAAATGAGCTCCGCGGCCGATCTGGTCAGTGTAATGTATCCGGATATTGACAGTCTCGCCAGACACGGCAGCAGCAGTTCCTCTAAGCCCTTCTTTGTTTGCGAATACTCCCACGCAATGGGCAACGCCGTCGGTAATTTGCAGGAATACTGGGACACCTTCGAAGCCCATCCGCGTCTGATTGGCGGCTGCATCTGGGACTGGGTCGACCAGGGCTTGCGCAAATATACCGGCCGGAAAAATGCGGACGGCTCGCCCGAATGGTTTTTCGCCTACGGCGGCGATTACGGCGACCAGCCCAACGACAAGAACTTCTGCTGCAACGGCGTGGTGGGGCCGGACCGCAAGATTACGCCCAAACTGCTCGAAGTGAAAAAGGTTTATCAGTATGCCGCGTTTACGCTGGACGAAGTAACGGATAGTCAAATCACAGTGACGGTTCGCAACAAGTATTTCTTCACCCCTTTGAGTAATTTTATTCTGGCCTGGTCGCTGGCAGAGGATGGCAAAGTAATTGACTTCGGCAACTCGGACAGCCTGACCGCCCGGCCGGGACAGAGCCAGACCCTGAAATTGCCGATTGATAAGCCTCAGTTGCAGGCAGGCGCGGAATATTATTTGACAGTTCAGCTCCGGACCAAAACCGCCAGTCTCTATGCGCAGGCCAATTATGTCGTTGCCTGTGAACAGCTCAAACTGCCCTGGCACTCGAAAAGAACTGTTCACCGTGAGGACCAGCCGGTTCTGTTGTCCGTGCAGGATAGTAATAATATGACGGTTACGGGTTCGGTGTTTAAAGCAGTGTTCAATCGTAAGTCCGGCACGTTGAAATCTCTTGTTTATAATGGCCGGGAAATGTTGCTGGATGGTCAGGGGCCACGACTTAATCTTTTCCGCGCGATGGGTGATAACGACAAATGGTTCTTTGGCCGGGTACGCAAGCTGGGGCTGGACCGGTTGAGTTATCAGGTTAAACGTGTGACTCACTCCACGCCGGCAAACGGTGTGGTGCAGATATCGGTTGTGACTGAAGCGACCGGACTGGGCGGAGCCGGATTCGAGCACACAGCCACTTACAGCTTCTTTGGCGACGGGTGGATAGATGTCCACGATCAGTTCAAACCGCTGGGATCCCTGCCGATGCTGCCGAAGCTGGGAGTTCAGATGGTCCTGCCGGCTGAATACGACAGGTTTACCTGGCTGGGGCGCGGGCCGGGTGAAAGTTATGTTGACCGCAAGCGTTCCGCTGACATCGGATTGTATCGCGGCACCGTTGCCGAACAGTATGTGCCTTATGTCAGGCCCCAGGAAAACGGTAATAAGACCGATGTTAGCTGGGTGGCCCTGACTGACGAAAACGGCACAGGTATGATGGTAATTCTTGACGGGACCGTTTCGGTCAGCGCGCATCACAACACTGCACAGGAATACGATACGGCCCAGCACATTCACGAGGTCAAGCCGGACAGGAAAGTGGTGTTCTGCATTGATTCAGCGCACATGGGACTTGGTGGTGCCAGTTGCGGGCCCGGGCCGTTGCAGCAGTATCAGCTTCGACCCAAGCCGATGAGTCTGCATTATATAATTTGTCCGGTCCAGACCAACGATTTGGTTACTTTGCGGACACAAGGCCGCCAGTGGCTGCCTGTTCCTGATGTGCCCGAAATCAAAGTCAGTGAGGATATCGCGGGAAAGACCGTGAAGAACTGACAGATTGAACTGGTTGAGGCTGCCGTTATAAATACCTCTGCGTTATGCTAATCCGCATTATTTTATATTTTCGCCGCCGGACAAGATTAAGATATCATCACTTTATTTCTTCAAAAACCATTTTGTCAAGGTTGAGGTAATCACCGTCAACAACCAGTTTCAGCAAATGCTGACCGGCACCAAGGTTTACCGCCTTTTCAATGACTTGCCAGTTTTGAAATCCTACAGTATTGGGTATTGACGTAGTATAAACCATTTGTAATACTCGGATAAATAATCCGAGTGTCAGGTGTTGTAAAAGTATTTGGAAATAAAGGAATAATGATTAACAAAAAAAGAGCTATGAAACAAACCGAAGTGTCAACAAGAGAGTACCGAGCGCTAACCGTGCGATCTTGGTGCAAATTTCTGGTGCAACAGAAAACAAACAAAAAGACATGAGATCTAACCGACGGTAGGTCCGATACTTAAATCACGCCCGACAGGACTCGAACCTGTGACCTACGGATTAGAAATCCGTTGCTCTATCCAACTGAGCTACGGGCGCAAATATAACAAAACTAAACTATAGCAGTGAAATTGGCCGAATGTCAACGCCTAATTGCACGATGAAAAATCAACCCAGTTTCATTGAAAAATAATTCGCCGCGTTGTTAAAACAGATGTCCCGGACCATAGAGCCGAGTAAATCATAATCGGCAGGTAACAGGCCCTGCTCGATGTCATTGCCGAGGAGATTGCATAATACACGCCGGAAATAATCGTGCCGCGGGAAAGAAAGGAAGCTGCGTGAATCGGTGACCATTCCGATAAACCGACTCAACAGGCCGAGGTTGGAAAGCGCGGTGATTTGCTTTTCTATGCCGTTTTTCTGGTCAAGGAACCACCATCCGGAACCGTACTGCAGCTTGCCGGGGACGGAGCCGTCCTGGAAATTGCCGAGCATAGCGGCGAACAATTCATTGTCGGATGGATTGAGGTTGTAGAGTATGGTTTTGGGCAGTTTATCTTTGACATCGAGTGAGTCGAGAAACCTCGACAGCGACGCAGCCTGCGGCAAATCCCCTATCGAATCGAAACCGGTATCAGGACCGAGCTTTTCGAACAGGCGAGTATTATTATTGCGTAACGCACCAATATGAAGCTGCATTACCCAGCCGGCCTCGGCGTCCATCAGGCAGCATTCGTGGAGAACAGCGGATTTGTACTTGAGGCATTCGTCGGGACTGAGCTGCAGTCTGTTTCTTACTTTGCCGAATATCTTTTCGACTTCGGTTTGTGTGTAGTTTTGGGCATAAGCGCAATCAAGGCCGTAGTCCGAAAGTCGGCATCCATTTTGGTGGAAGTAATCGTGACGTTTTTTTATGGCTTCGAGCAAATCAGAAAAAGATTTTATCTCCAGGCCGGCGACCTGCGACAGTTTGTCAATCCAGGCGTTTAATGTATCGAGGTTTTCGACACCAAGGGCCTTGTCGGGCCTAAAGGCCGAAAAAACTTTAATCTCGAAACCATCGGTTGCGATTTTTCTGTGATGTTCGAGATTATCGAGCGGGCCGTCGGTCGTGCAAACCAGTTTGACGTTGAATTTGCGGAGCAGGCCGCGAACGCTGAATTCAGGTCTGCGCAGTAATTCATTGCAGTGGTCGTAAATCTCGCGGGCGGTGTCGGCGTTCAGCAGTTTATCCTTTACACCGAAAGGTACTTGGAGCTCCATGTGCGTCCAGTGGTACAGCGGATTTCCAAGGGTGGCTGGGACGGTCTGTGCCCATTTCTCAAACTTTTCCCAATCAGTCGCGTTGCCTGTGCAGTATTTTTCGTCGACACCGTTTGTACGCATAGCCCGCCACTTGTAATGGTCGCCGTACAGCCAGGCCTGTGTGATATTTTCAAAATTATGGTCATCGGCAATCAGCTCGGCGGGCAGGTGACAATGGTAATCGTATATCGGCATCTGCTCGGCGTAATCGTGGTAGAGTTTGCGAGCGGCCTTTGTTTGAAGGACAAAGTCATCGTTTATAAAAGGCTTAGTCATATTTGCACCTGTTATATTTCAATAATTTAAGAACTATACGGTATAAGCAGAAGCCGAAGTTGCGCCGCCTCGGCCGGTCCAGTTCGTATGGAAAAACTCGCCTCTCGGTTTATCCACCCGCTCGTATGTATGTGCGCCGAAGTAGTCCCGCAGGGCCTGGAGCAGATTTGCCGGAAGGCGCTCGTGACGATAGCCGTCATAATAAGCAAGAGCGGTGCTTATGGCAGGCACTGGAATTCCCATCTGCACGGCGGTAGTGACAACGCGCCGCCAGGAATCCTGGGCCTTTTCGACGGCACTTTTGAAAAACTCATCGAGCAGAAGATTGTCGAGGTTCGGGTCCTTGTCGAAGGCCTCTTTGATTTTGCCCAGAAAGACCGAACGAATGATACAACCGCCCCGCCACATCAGTGCAACGCCGCCATAGTTTAGGTTCCAGTTGTATTCCCTGGCGGCTTCACGCATAAGCTGATAGCCCTGGGCGTAGCTGATAATCTTCGAGGCGTACAGGGCCTGACGCAGGTCGTTTATAAAGGACTTTTTGTCTTTAACGAATATCTGGCGGGGCCCCCTGAGCACTTTCGATGCGGCGACGCGTTTTTCCTTCAGGGCTGAAAGACACCTGGCAAAAACAGCTTCGCCAATCAACGTCAGGGGCTGGCCCAAATCGAGTGCGGCTATGGCAGTCCACTTTCCGGTGCCCTTCTGGCCGGCCGTGTCGAGAATAAGGTCGATCACCTCGTTGCCGTCCTCATCTTTGAAAGCGAGGATATCGCGGGTGATTTCAATCAGGTAGGAATTCAGCTCGGCTTTGTTCCAATCGGCGAATACTTCATGCATCTGCTGATTTGTTATGCCGAGTCCTTCCCTCATCATCTGGTAGGTCTCGCAAATCATCTGCATGTCACCATACTCAATGCCGTTATGCACCATCTTGACGAAGTGGCCTGCCCCGTTTTCACCGACCCAGTCGCAGCATGGTTCGCCGTCGTCGGTCTTTGCGCAGATGGCCTGGAAAATCGGCTTGACGTGCGGCCAGGCGTCGGGTGAGCCGCCGGGCATAATCGACGGGCCTTTCAATGCGCCTTCCTCGCCGCCGGATACACCAGTGCCGATATAGAGTTTACCCTTGTTCTCGACATAGGCGGTTCTGCGGATTGTGTCGGGGAAGTGTGAGTTGCCGCCATCAATGATGATGTCACCATCCTGGAGCAACGGAAGGAAGGTATCAATGAAGGCGTCGACGGGTTTGCCCGCCTTGACCATCAGCATTATCCTGCGCGGGGCCTTAAGGTTCTTAACAAGCTCTTCGGGACTGTGACAGCCGATGATGTTTTTGCCTTTGGCCCGGCCGTTGATGAAGTTGTCAACCTTTTCGACCGTCCTGTTATAACAGGCGACAGTAAAGCCTTTGCTTTCCATATTGAGGATGAGGTTTTCACCCATAACAGCCAAACCTACTAAACCAATATCAGCCTTCGACATTTTCCTGCACTCCTTATAACTGAAGTTTTATTGTTATATTGATTCGAACCTGCTCTTTGTTGACCATAATCCCAGGCCGGGATTGGAAACAAAGAATATCTTTTCTCCATCAGGCAAGGTATTAAAACCATTCTTTAATTTATTCGGGTCGTAACGTTCGAGCATTTTAGCAACGTCGGAGTATTCGAAATTGACCGACTCTGTCTTTTCTTTTGTCAGCCTGCCGGGGCAATATGTAATTTTGAACCTGCCCTCTGAGGAACCGTGAATAAGATGCGCAGCGGCACTTAAGTTTTGCCGAAGGTCCTCCTTTTGCTTCACGAGTTCAAGCACCTTAGGCGTGCCGACATATCCATATTTGCGAATCAATTTATCTATCTGCGGATCTTCGCCGAACTGATGCAGCCCGGGAGCAAGAACGACAAGCTCGCCGCCATCGGCCATAGCCATACGTGTTCTGTAAATGCTCTTGTTGCCCAGCCAGGTGCTTTTGTATTCCTGCGGGTCAAGATAAACAACGACTTTCTGTAACGGCTCGTCGAGCATAATAAAATTAACCTTCAAAGACAGCTCAGAAGCAAGATTGAAACACTCGATGTCGTCTCCGATGAAAAGACCTCGCGTTTTTAACTGTCCGTCCTGGTCCTGTCCGACTACAGTCAACACATAAACAATGGGCAGGTCAGCAGCAAAATGGTCGGCGCCGTAATTAACTACGCGGCGGACGGGGGTGTCGGCCCGGCCCATGATTCGCTCCATACCGTAGGCAGCGCCGAGGAAGTGGCTCTTGTTTATACCTTCGGTTCCGCCGGCGCCGACGAAAATATTTTTGTTATAGTTGGCCATGCCGATTACCTCGTGCGGTACGACCTGGCCTATTGAAAGAATAAGGTCGTAACGGCCTTCGACCAAGAGTTTGTTGACCTGAGCAGGCCAAGTATAATCGACGGCGCCTTCGCTGACCTTTTCAACGTACTCGGCAGGCACTTCGCCGAGTGTTACCACGTCGGTTCGCCAGTTGTGAACGCGGAAAAGCTCAAGAGGAACACCGGCGTACATCTTTTTCAGTTCATGCTCCTGCATTGGAAAGTGCGTTCCAATTGCGGGCATAATGTCGGTCAGCCTTTCACCGTAATACTGCCAGGCAAGGCGGGTCAATTCCCCTGCACGCGAATGATACCGGGTCATATCCGGCGGGACGGCGATGACTTTTTTTTGCGTGCCGAGTTTATCGAGCGCGGTGAAAAGGCCTTGCTGCAGGTCTTCGGCGCTGAGGCTGTCATTTTCATTTCCACGGCTATAGTAAAGCATTTTACTACCTCTGCCACGGCGGCAGCTCCGGCAGATAAGCGTCGAATTCGGCGATTACCTTTTGCTCGTACGCACCGGCATATTCATTGTTGAGAAATTTATCCAAGGCCTCGTCGTGAAATCTCTGCCAGCTTTTGGCTTCATCGCCGGGATTCACCGGATAGAACAGGGCGTTATTGGCCTTGGCAGCTTTCATATCTCCGGACGCATCGCCAATCATAAGAACGTGCTCTTTCTCGTAACGTTCTTTTGTTGCGTATTCGAGATGTTGTTTCTTCGTGCCCATTTCCTGGCCGGCGATGACGCTGACGTACCTGCCGATGTCGTGTTCGTTCCATTCTCTTGCCAGAGCTTCACAGGGTGTAGCCGAGACAACTATTACATCAGCAGCTTTTTGGATTTTTTCGAGGCTCTCACGGACATGCGGGAAAGGCGGGATGCCACTAACGATGTCCTTTACCGCTCTGTTGACGCTTTCGCTCCACTGAAGCGCAAGTGTAAGCTCCTGCTTTGCCGCCGAATCCGAAGCCGCATCGATGGCCTGCCTCAGGCCGTCGTTACTGAGTAAGCTTTTGGGATCGTTCACCCATGCAACGTAGTACGGGAACTGCGGGACTTTGAAACTTCGTTCTTTGACCATCGGATGCGACGGCAATAATTCGGTAAGTATTCTAATAAGGGTCTTGTGGCGATTGGCGCCGCGCGTTTTGCTGAACAGGTCGGCGAATTCTTTACATTCGCGGGCGGCCTGTGCTACAGGCTGCAATCCGAAACAGCCAATCATCCACGGGCAGAAACACTCTCTCTGCTTGATGCCCATCGTGTCGAATACACAACCGTCGGAATCAATTCCTATGAAGAACTTTTTGGCTGGTTTGAATTCTTTCAGTTCTTTCGCAGGGTCAGAATCCGCCATTTGTTGTTTTCCTTTCCTTTTGTAAAGTTTACACACCGCCGAATGCGGAAAAGCCGCCGTCGATGGGCACCACAGTGCCGCTTACGAATTTTGCGGCGTCACTAATGAGCCACCTTACCGCGCCGATGAGGTCTTCGGGCGAGCCGAATCTGCCCATCGGTGTATGGTCGATTATGGTTTTGCCGCGTGGAGTCAGTTCGCCTGTTTTTTCATCGGTCAGCAGGAATTTATTCTGGGCGGTCAAAAAGAATCCCGGTGCAATAGCATTTACACGAATATCTTTCGAGTAGTTCTGACACATATGAACAGCCAGCCATTGTGTAAAGTTGCTCACGGCGGCTTTGGCAGCGGAATAGATAGCAACCTTCGTCAGGGGATGAAAGGCGCTCATACTGGAGATGTTCAGGATAATACCATACCCGGCCTCGGCCATTATTTTGCCAAAGACCTGCGACGGCAGCAACGTACCGAGAAAATTGAGGTCAAAGACAAATCGGACCGCGTCCGGCGGCAGGTCGAAAAATGCCAAATCGTCCGACGTCGTAGCTTCTTTTTTGTTTCCGCCGGCGCCGTTGATGAGGATATCAACGCGGTTGTATTTTTCGATGACAGTCCGGGCAGCTTTGACAATACTTTGTTTATCGAGGACATCGCAGTGAATCGCAACAGCGTCACCACCTGCGGATTTGATCTGGTCAACGACCTTTTCAGCGTATTCTTCTGACAGGTCAAGTACGGCGATTTTAGCATTGGCGGCAGCCAGTTGTTTTGCCATTTCACTGCACAGCACCCCCCCGCCGCCGGTAATAACGATTACTTTGTCCTTAACGTCAAACAAGTTATCCATAGCTCAATTCCTAATCAACAAACAACGGTTTTATGTGCCTGTCATAGATGTTTTTCGTTACTTTCTCGGCAATAATTTTCTCATTTTCCCGCACGGCGTCCAGATATATATTTCCCATTTCAGCCGCTATCTTATAACCAACGTGCAGCAACTGCCTCAGATGCGGATTATAAGCCTTGCAGGACTGTTCGTGCCGCAATGCATTTGCGAAGTCATCGGAACTCCAGCTCTGTACTGACTCGACAGACAGTAACTTCGGGCGGTCGATGTCAATAACATTTTTATACGGCTCGCAAAGCTCGTCAATCTTTTCCAGGGCCTTTGTGTAAATTTCTTTTGCAAGGTCAAGGCCCCTGCCCCCGGAGGCGGCCAGACCGATGATTTCTTCCAGCCAGGTCGTACCGGCGGTTTTGAGATGTAGGCCGGCGTCGAATTTTTTCAAAGACTTATTTATCGGCTCATAAATAGAAAATTTGTCACTACCGGAATGGATACTCAGCTTTAGATTAGCGGGAAGCCCAAATTCTGTGACAGCGAAAGCTATTACCGCCAAATCCTCGTTAAATTCCTTCTCGAACTGCGCGATGTCGCCTATGTAATCAACGCCTTTGTTGAATCGGCCGGTGAATTTCGGTGCTATTGTCTGCGCCGGAATCCCCTCAGCAGAGACAGCCGCAAGGATGAAAAGCATCTCAACGGGCGTCTGTGGCTGCTCGGTTTCGTCCATTGACACTTCCGTTACGAAATTTCCTCCGCCTTTGACCTTTTCGATATAGCGATAGATTTTGCCGGCCTCCCTAATCGCTAAAAGGGTCTTGGACGCGATGCGGATTATGTCCTCGCGTGATATTTCGACCGGCTCATCGATACTTGGAATATCCAGACGGCCGATGTATCTATCGAACTTTCTAACAAAGGCTTTCACATCTTCCTGTTTTGCAGGTCGGCCGATGTAATCAGCTACATCGAGCGTGAAAAAGTCACTGGAATCTATGAATAAATCCACATTGTTTAGATTGATGTGGTCTGCATCGACAAAATAATCATCCTTAAATCCCAGCTCATTGACTGCCGCGTCGGCTTCAGCGCGAACGTCAGCCGGTTTTGTGCCGATTATTGTGTGTTCGCGGTGCGACTTGTTCCAGACGGGCGTGATTTCAACACCTTGTTGTGCGGCCTTGAGAATAGCCTGCAACTGGGCTTTGCCCTGCAATGCGAACCTGTCGCCGATACCGAATGAGTATTTGTTTATCTGAATCATCAGGCCGTTATTTCTGAAAACAGAACCGAGACTACATATACGCCGGCAGGACTTTTTTCAGCGGTTTGCGCTGGAATCGCATATAGACCGGCAGTCCGTCGTCGCCGACAGTGATAGGCGCCCGGCCCTGAACCAGAGGACGGACATAATCGAGCATCGCCATGGTAACACCGTTACCCTGCTCGTTTATATAGTTTCGAGGCACCTTCTTTTCGCCGTTTGCGACGTCGCTCAGGTCAGCCAGGCCGGTTGTGGATTTATACTGTTTGCCTTTTTCACGAACAAGAGTAATCATCTTTCCGTTTATTCCCTTGAAAGCGATACTGACTGCCATTTTGCCGCACATATATGCCTCTTTCACATCGGTATGGGACGCAAAGTGCATAGCGTTTCGCTGATTTGTTCCGAGCTTGTTGAATCTTGTCTTTATTCCCACTTCCTTTTCGATTACGGCCTTTAGCATCTCAGCCACACCGCCGAGCTGCGCGTGACCAAAGCCGTCGGTTGCAAGAGCCGTTTTTTCCGCAGTGACATACTCGCCTCTCTTGTCTTTCAGCCCTTCGCCGGCCACGATAAACACTCTGCCGAGCCTTTTATGAACTTCCTTAACGTCCCTGATAAGCTGAGCGAAAGTAAAAGGCGCCTCGGGCAAATAGATAAGATGCGGTGCGTCTTCTTCAGTTCGATGTGCAAGGCCGGTCGAGGCGGCAATCCATCCTGCGTTTCTGCCCATGACCTCAAGTATAGTGCAGGTATCGGTCGTGTAAATCGCCTCGGTATCACGGCCTGCATTCATTGCGCTTGTAGCAACATACTTTGCAACGCTGCCATAGCCCGGGCAGTGATCGGTGCAGGCAAGGTCGTTATCGATTGTTTTGGGGATACCGACACATATAAGCTCATAGCCGGTGTCGGCGGCGAGCTTGTTGACCTTGTCGGAAGTGTCCATTGAATCATTGCCGCCGACATAAAAGAAGTAATGAATGTTGTGCGCCTTAAAGACATTGAGAATTCTCTCATAGTCGGCCCTGGATTTATCAAGCGATTTAAGTTTGTATCTACACGAGCCCATCGCTGCAGCAGGTGTTCTCTTAAGGGCCTCGATGGTTTCGGGCTTTTCCGCAGAGGCATCGAATAAATCTTCTTTGAGTACTCCGAGTATGCCGTTAGTGGCGCCGATGACTTTTACTACCTTACCCGACTTGATAAGCTCCTGGATGACACCACAGGCACTGGAATTAATAACTGCTGTTGGACCTCCTGATTGTGCGAGTATCGCATTTGGTTTACTCATGGTCTAACTCCCTGTAAGAAAAAGAGATAGATTTAATTACTCAGATGCTGAGTTAATATTATCAGCGATTCTCTCTTTTTTCAAGTTATTTTTTTGATTTTCTTATTCCACTTAATAAACAGCACTTAATAAAGTCCTTTATCAAACGGGTATTTTTGCTTGAATAAACTCTCTACCTGAGTTATTTTTGCAACCAGCTTACCTTTAGTAAGAAGAGAAAATGAAACGTGATACTTCCAATTCGAAGAACACCGGGCTGATAAATGAAAAATTAGTATTACTAATTTTAAGACAGCAAGGTGAGCTTTCGCAGGCGCAGATTTGTGAGCTGACGGGCCTGCGCAGCTCAACAATAAGTTATATCACCGGCAGGCTGCGGGAAAAAAATCTTATTACAGAAAGAACCGGCCAAAGCAGTAAGCGCGGTGCAAAACCTGTTATTCTCAGTATTAATCCCCTCGGCAAACTAATAATGAGTGTCTCCATCAATCCCGGTCACATCGTAGTCGGTCTTTTCGATTTTAACTGCCAGCTTCTCGAAAAGGCTGATGTGTTCCTCAAAGGTGATAATTCAGTTGAGAACATTTGCGGTCTTGCTGAAATCACTGCGCACGGATTACTCGGCAAATTCAAAGCGAGTGAAGAGGACCTTTTGGGGATAGGTGTTGTTCTCAGCGGCACAGTAAGCCCGGAAGGTGTGGTTAAATTATCCAGCCCGTTAGGGTGGAAAGACATTCCGCTGAAAAAGATACTCCAGGAAAAATTTCAATGCAAGGTACGAATATACTCCACGCGCGTAAGGTTCCTTGCGGAAATCGGCATTGACAGCAGCTTAGCGTCAAAATCGGTCTTGTATCTGAACGTCGCTGATGGAGTAGGCGGTACGCTCTTTGCCGACGGCAGAGTAATCGCCGGCGCTACCGGCCGTTTTGCCGAGTTGGGCCATATTGTTGTTGAACCGGACGGACCGCTGTGCGGCTGTGGACACAGGGGATGTCTGGAAGCGATTATATCCGGTCCGGCCCTGGCTAAAAGAATCAAAAATGATATTGCAGCAGGTATAAACACAGCTTTGTCCGAAAGGATTTACCAGAAAGACACAGCAGAGTCCATAGTAGGCAAACTGGGTGATACAATTGAACAGGGTGACTCTTACTGTTTATCACTAAGGGAACAAATTGCCGAACATCTGAGCAAAATAGCTACTATGGCCATAAACTGTTTCGACCCGGAGGTGGTGATGCTCGCAGGATACGTGCTGAATCACAGTGCAGATTTCTTTGCACAGGCCATTGAGCAAAGGTTTGCAAGCGACGTCTATGATAACCAGTCGCGCAAGATCGAAATCACACAAGCAAAGGCGGGAAAAGATGTGCTCATCCGAGGTGTAGCTATAGCAGTTCTGCAGGATGCACCCGACGTCGACTAAAACCGAGCCTACGACATCCGGATATTCAATCTGCGACTGCGAACTGCCAAAATGGCACACGCAGCGAATTCCTGAAATTTTCTAACTATTTACTATTAAAAGACTTAGACATGTAGTCGTTTCGGGCACGGTATTTGCATTATAATTCATTGAAGAACAACAGTTGTTGTACAAACAAAGGATAAAAAAATGAAATTTGAAAAATTCACGGTAAAAGCCCAGGAAGCGTTAGCTACCGCTCAGCAGATAGCGATGGCTAAATCGCATACTATGCTGACGCCGCTGCATCTTCTCAGCGCAATGGTCGGCGACGATGAAGGTATCGCTGTGCTGGTCCTGAAAAAAATCGGCGCTAACGTCGAGCAGATAAAGTTTATGACCGAAAGTGAACTCGGCAGACTGCCGCAGGGAAACACTACCCAGATAATGCCGGAACCTGCGCTCAATCAGGTCGTGCTCGATGCCCAGAACCGCGCGGACGCAATGAAGGATGAGTATCTGAGCGTGGAGCATTTATTTCTGTCTCTGTCGTCGGTCCAAAACGATGCGCGAGAAATACTGCGGCTGAACTCTGTCGAGACAAAGCAGATTGAAAAGGCGCTGGCTGATGTTCGCGGCGGGCAGAAGATTACCGACCAGAACCCGGAAGATAAATACAAGGCCCTCGAACGGTACGGAATCGACCTGCTGGAGATGGCCCGCACAGGCAAGCTTGACCCTGTAATCGGACGCGAAGAAGAGATACGCCGCTGTATGCAGGTACTCAACCGGCGAACTAAAAATAATCCTGTTCTTATCGGTGAACCGGGCGTCGGCAAGACCGCTATTGTCGAAGGTCTGGCCCAGCGGATTGTGGCCGGCGACGTGCCGACGGGCCTGAAGAATAAAAGAATTATCGCGATTGATATGGGGGCGCTTATAGCAGGTGCGAAATTCAGAGGCGAATTCGAGGACAGGTTAAAAGCCGTTCTCAAAGAAGTCATAAGCGCCGAAGGCCAAATTATACTTTTCATTGATGAGCTGCATACTGTAGTCGGAGCAGGCAAGGCTGAAGGCGCGGTAGATGCAGGAAATCTGCTAAAACCGTCGCTGGCCAGGGGCGAACTGCGGTGTATAGGCGCAACGACAATCGACGAGTACAGAAAATACATTGAAAAAGACCGGGCACTCGAACGCAGGTTTCAGCCTATACTCATCGACCCGCCCAGTGTTGAAGATACGATAGCTATTCTGCGCGGCCTGAAGGACCGTTATGATGTGCACCACGGCGTTCGCATCACAGATGCTGCGCTGGTCGCTGCGGCAACACTTTCCAATCGTTATATAAGCGACAGGTGGCTGCCGGACAAGGCGATTGACCTGATGGATGAGGCGGCGTCGAAACTGAGGATTGAAAACGATTCGCTTCCGGCGGAACTCGATGATGTTCGCCGAAGGATAATGCAGCTTCAAATTGAGCAACAGGCGTTAAAGAAAGAAACAGACGAGGCCAGTAAAGAGCGGCTAAAAAATACAGAAAAACAGCTTGGGAATCTCGAGGAGCAGGATAAAAGCCTGACCACGCAGTGGGAAACCGAACGCGGCGACATTGATAAAATCAAAGGGCTTAAGTCCCAAATAGATGACGCTCAGACCCAATTCGAGCAGGCCCAGCGGACCGGCGACCTCGAAACGGCGGCGCGCTTGAAATACGATACAATCGCCAAGCTGAAAAAAGAGCTCGAAGAAACCGAAGAGACACTTGCTAAAAGTAACAAACAACAAATGATTCGCAATGAAGTTAACGAAGAGCACATAGCCGAGGTTGTATCGAAGTGGACGGGAATTCCCATGGCACGGCTGCTCAGCGGAGAACGTGAACGGCTAATGAAGATGGAAGAGCTTATCAAGAAGCGTGTTGTCGGTCAGGACGAAGCAGTTGCAGCTCTATGTAATGCAGTTCGCCGGAACAGGGCCGGTCTTGGCGACCCTAACCGGCCTATAGGAACGTTTCTGTTCCTCGGGCCGACCGGCGTCGGCAAGACGGAGCTGTCCAAGGCACTTGCCGATTTCCTGTTCAATGACCCAAATGCGATGATTCGCATTGACATGAGCGAGTTCATGGAACAACATTCGGTAGCACGGCTGATTGGCGCTCCTCCAGGATATGTCGGTTATGAGGAAGGCGGCAGACTGACAGAGGCTGTGCGCAGAAAGCCGTATTCGGTGATACTGCTCGATGAAGTCGAAAAGGCACATATAGACGTTTTCAACGTGCTGCTGCAGGTATTCGATGACGGCAGGCTGACGGATGGACAGGGCAGGACCGTCGATTTCAAGAATACGGTCATAATCATGACCAGCAATATCGCCGGCCATGAGATTCAGAAGCTCACCGAAGAACAGGGCGCCGACTGGGAGATTGAGGCCCACGTCAAAGATGTGCTGAAAAATTACTTCCGGCCGGAGTTCCTGAACCGGATAGACGAGACAATTGTTTTTCATACCCTGACAAAAGAGAATTTGTCTAAAATTGTCGAGATACAATTAGGCTATCTGGCCAAACGGCTTGAAAATAAGAATATAACGGTCGAATTTAGCGACGAGGCACGTGACCTTATTATTAACGAAGGCTACGACCCGGTCTTCGGCGCCCGCCCTTTGAAAAGAACAATTCAGCAGAGACTCGAAAATCCGTTGGCCGCTGAAATTCTGGCAGGCAATTTCACCGAAGGCGACGCTATAAAGGTCGGCGCAAACGCACACCAATTCACTTTCGAGAAAATGTGATTTAATCCTTTAAGTGCATTTAATTAACTGTTCATACTGGCCGATTCTCAGTATTAATGCACACAAAATATTAATTCTACATCCTCTTCAGAAGCATGATCAAATAAAGGTTGCGTTTCTCTCGGCAAAATTGTACCCTTAGCAAAACCACTAAGCAAACATACTTAAAAGGGTATATTATGGAAATTAATAAAATGTTAACTAAAACAGTTTTATGCCGTCGTTCACGTTTTTGTTTTTGCAGATGTTTAATTTTAATAATTACTTCCGGAATTTTAGTAACTATTTCAGGCTGTGACGAATCACCGCTCCATAAAGCCGTACAGAATAATAATATCATTCAAGCACAGACGTTAGTAAATGAAGGTACTGATGTAAACATAAGGGATAGACAGGGAGAAACACCGTTACATGTGGCTGCTGAGAAAGGGAACAGAGCAATTGCCGAGATGCTCATAAACAAGGAGGCTAACGTTAATGCCGGAACTAAATATAATATGACTCCACTCCATAGAGCTGCCTTTAATGGCAAACTGGATTTAGCAGAGTTGCTTTTAAGAAATGGTGCTGATGTTGACGCTGAAGGTAATAACTCAACAACCCCTTTATTGTTTGCCTCGCAAGAGGGGCATATTTCTCTGGTAGAACTGTTATTAACTAATGGAGCCGATGTTAATCCGAAAAACAAATACTCAGTTACACCTTTACATATTGCTTCAATTCAGGAACATTCAGAAATAGTCAAAATACTCATAACTAATGGTGCTGATTTAAACTCCAAAGACAAACAAGCCAATAGTCCGCTTCACCTTGGCGTCATTGCTAACAATCAGGATATTGTTGAAATACTTCTTGCCAATGGTGCTGAGGTCAATGCTAAAAATAATTCTGCCACTACACCGTTACATATTGCAGTGAAAAGGAAAAGTCAGGAAATAGTAAAAATGCTCCTTGAAAATGGAGCAGATGTAAATATTAGAGATGATTCTTCTAAAAGCCCTTTGGACCTGGCAAAAGGGGCTGATTATACAGACATAAAACAGCTTTTAATAAGTTATGGCGCAAAAAGAAAAAAAGTTATAATAATCCCCGCTTCCGATTGTCCGGGTTCTCCGGGGAGCGGTAAAGCTTTTACTAATTCCCTATATTCCACGCTCGCAGAAGAACTAATATCAAAATACGATTTGATTGACACCTCCGTTGTATATCAAGAATTATCCAGCCTTTCGGGAACATCAAGTAATGCTTCGGCTGGAATACAAAATGATGTTGCCAGGCGTTTAGGTGCTGACTTAATAATCACGAGTGAATTGAGTCAATGGGAGGATGGTGGTTGGACGAAAATGCCCGTTGTAGCTTTCACGGTTCGTTGCCGCTCAATTGTTGATTCGACTATACTATGGACAATTTCTTACTCCGATAGTGTATGGTTAGCTGCATTAGAGCGTCGTAAAGCAGAAATTGCTGCTTCTGAAGCAATTAAAAAGGCAATAAAAAAAGGTGATATCTAATAAATACTATACAGTCATTTTTTTATCTATAGGTTCATAGGTATGCCGCGGCCAGCGAGGTATTCCTTCATATCGCGTATCGAGCATTCGCCGAAGTGAGTTATCGAGGCCATAAGGACCGCATCAACGTTGGCGTAAAAAATGGCGTCATAAAGATGCTCGAGTGTGCCGGCCCCGCCGGATGCAATAACCGGAATATTAACCGCATCGGAAACGCTGCGATTCAGCTTATTGTCATAGCCGGCTTTCGTGCCGTCGGCGTCCATGCTCGTTAATAATATTTCACCTGCGCCGAGCTGCTCAGCTTTTTTGGCCCATTCTACAACGTCGATATCGGTCGGCTCGGTACCGGCCTTGACGCAGACCTGCCAGTGTCCGGGCCTGTCCTTGGAACGGCGGGCATCAATAGCCAGAACAACACACTGATTGCCGAACTTAGAAGCAGCCTGGCTGATTAACATCGGGTCATCTACGGCGGCTGTATTGACAGATACCTTTTCTGCGCCGCTTCGCAATAAAATATCGAAATCATCGATTGACCTTATACCGCCGCCGACGGTAAACGGAATGAATACGTTTTCGGCAACCTTTTCGACCATATCTACAATAGTCTTGCGTGAACGAATCGTGGCGGTGATATCGAGAAAGACCAGCTCATCGGCGCCTTCGTCACTGTACCGTGCGCCGAGTTCGACGGGGTCGCCGGCGTCGCGAAGATTAAGAAAATTGACGCCTTTGACGACACGTCCGTCTTTTACATCGAGACACGGTATAATTCTCTTTGCCAGCATAAAGATTAACTTTCTTCACAAATCCGATAGAAGTTTTTCAGCACGTGCAGACCGTTGGATCCGCTCTTTTCAGGGTGAAACTGCGTTCCATAAACATTGCCCTTCTGAACGGCCGCAGGTAATTTCAAACCGTAATCGGTATAGGCAACAATAGTCTGCGAATCGGCGACCTGTGAATAATATGAATGTGCGAAATAAAAATGTTTGGCAGTCCCCAGGCCTTCGAACAATCTCATATTCTGCGGCAGTTCGACCGAATTCCAGCCCATGTGAGGTATGGTCCTGCCGGCCGGGATATTAACGACATTTCCTTTGATAAGGCTCAGTCCTTTGTAGGTTCCGTGCTCGCAGCTCTGGTCAAAAAGCAATTGATAACCCACACAGATTCCGAGCAGCGGTTTGCCTTTGGCTACTACGACTTTTAGCAGTCCGGCCAGGTCACCCAAAGCGTTCATCGCATAACCGAACGCAGCGACGCCGGGCAGGACTAAACCGGATGCGTATTCCACATCCTGCGGGTCGCGGCTGAGCTTAGATTTACAGCCGATACGTTCGAAGGCGTTACATACGCTTTTGACATTTCCAACGTCATAATCGATTACAACGACCATAAGCCGCCAAATCCCAAAAGGTTACAAGCCCGTAAAAATCCGGATATTACCGAACACGGCATAAGATTAAAACGTATAAAGCCCATCAAGTCAAATGTAAGCTGCTCAGGAGAAGATTCAATACAAAATGTTATGAAGCTTGTCGGGCAGAGCTGATTCTGTTAAACTTGCTAACCAACAGAGCTTATTTTCAATAAATGAATTTTTAGATTCGACGGAGACAAATATGTGCGGCATCATTGCGTATTTCGGCAAGAAGGCTGCCCAGCCGATTCTTATAGAAGGTCTGAAACGGTTGGAGTATCGCGGCTACGACTCGGCGGGTGTGGCTATTTTGCACAACGGCAGTATAAAGGTCACGAAGACAAGCGGCCGTATAAGCGCACTCGAAGCGATACTTGACAAACCCGTCAGGACTGAAACGCTCGGCCTCGGACATACCCGCTGGGCAACACACGGCGAACCCAACACCACAAACGCACATCCGCACCTCGACTATACCGGCAAGATTGCGGTTGTACACAACGGCATCATAGAAAACTACTCTACACTGAAAAAATGGCTGCAAAGTGAAGACGTGAAATTCGTCACCGATACCGACACAGAAGTTATCGCAAATCTGATAGGCTACTTTTACTGTTGTGATGAAAACGGTCTGGCTCAAAAACCTCCCGCCGGTCAGAACAAATTCGAATGGGCCGTTCAAAGGGCTCTTCATGAAGTGCACGGTACATACGGACTGGCAATATTGTGCAGCGATTGTCCTGATATGCTGATTGGCGCGAAAAAGGGCAGCCCGCTTATCCTCGGTGTAGGTAACGGCGAGTATATATTAGCTTCCGACGCCTCGGCGATTGTCGAACATACCACCCAGGCTGTATATATGTCGGACAATGAAATGATAACCATCGGTCCGGGCGGCTTCAACACAAAGACCATAGACAATGTTAGAGTGACAAAAGCCCTTGGTGAAATTGAGTTTTCGCTCGAGCAGATAGAGCTGGGCGGTTTTGAGCATCACATGCTCAAAGAGATTTTCGAGCAGCCGCAGGCCCTTGAGATATGTATGGGCGGCAGGCTGGATATACGCAATAACAAGATAGTGCTGGGCGGAATAGAAAAGTATCTTCGTGAACTGACCCGCACCAAACGTCTTATATTGACCGCCTGCGGCACAGCGTGGCACGCCGGAATCGTCGGCGAGTTTCTCTTTGAAAACCTCGTTCGCATCCCGACAGAAACCGAGTATGCCAGTGAGTTCAGGTATCGCAATCCGGTCATCGAAGACGGGACCGTCGTTATCTGTATCAGCCAGTCGGGTGAGACCGCCGACACACTGGCCGCGGTCGAACAGGCCAAGGAACGAGGAGCAACGGTACTCGGTATCGTTAATGTCGTAGGCTCTTCTATTGCACGAGCAACCGACGCCGGTATTTATCTTCACGTCGGTCCGGAAATCGGCGTGGCGAGCACTAAGGCCTTTACGGCACAGGTGGCGACACTGACGATGCTGGCGATTGAACTGGGCAGAAGAAAACATATCGGCGCCGAAGAGGCGGCCATGTATATAGAGCAGCTTTCCAGAATCCCGGAAAAAATAGGCAAAATACTCGAGCAATCGGATTATATAAAACAAATCGCAGAAGCGAACATCGAGAAAAACAACTGGCTGTTCCTCGGCCGCGGAGTCAATTACCCCGTCGCTCTCGAAGGCGCGTTGAAGCTCAAAGAAATCAGCTATATCCATGCCGAAGGCCTGCCCGCAGCGGAGATGAAACACGGGCCCATTGCGCTTATTGCCGAGCAGATGCCGGCGGTCTTTATCGCCACCGAAGGGCCGCAATATGATAAGATTATGGGAAATATCGAAGAGGTCAGGGCCCGCGGCGGAAAGACAATCATCGTAGCAACCGAAGGCGACGAAAACATCAAAGAGCACGCCGACCATCTGATAACGGTGCCGGACGCGCCTGAACTTTTGCAGCCAATGCTGACGGTTATTCCATTACAGCTTCTGGCGTATCATGCGGCGGTGCTGCGAGGCCACGACGTCGATAAACCCCGCAACCTCGCAAAAAGTGTAACAGTTGAATGATAATCGGTTTTCAGAAGCCCTTCTTTCAATTATAAATTGAAAGCTCCCACAATATGTCACGGAAGATAAAATCCAGCGGTGCTTTCACACTAATCGAGCTTCTGGTCGTTATCAGCATAATCGCCTTGCTGTTGAGCATTATTGCACCGACTCTGGGCAAAGTAAAAATGAAGGCCCAGCAGATAGTATGCGCACATAATCTCAAACAAATTAACACGGCTTTTGATTTATATTTAGCGAGCCATGATGATACATATCCTTGCGCCGATGATCTTGCTGGCAAACCATGGCTTTGGATGGGTCGTGGCTGGCGGCCTCTTATCGAACCTTTCATAGGAGTAAACATCGATGCTAACAGCCCGTCGGTCCTGCTATGTCCGGTTGATAAAAAGAGTGAGGAGCTTTACGACTCTACAAGTTATAGCTATACGATGAGTTTTTATCACAGTCCCGAACAAATTTCCACAATGAACAGTACTGCTGACACATATAGCAATCCTCAGCAGTCTATTGGCCAGAAGCGCACTTCAGTAGCTCGCCCCAATGATAAAATTATGGTAGGTGAATGGTTCAGCGTACACACGCAAGTCGAGGGGGAAGATAAAGGCTGGTGGTGCTGGATAGGAAGTCGCAATTACCTGTTCGCCGACGGAAGTGTCGAATTTATAGATGTTATTGACATAGCACCTGCCCGCGACGAAAATCCAAATCCGAATTTAACTTTTAACGGTATAAAGGGAAGTGACCGAGCAAATAATTAATAGGAGTACAAAAATGAGTAAATTATTATACATCCAGACTTCACCGCGTGGTGAACGTTCGAAATCAAATACCGTGGCTGATGCCTTTATCGAAGCATACAAGAAAACACAACCACAGGATGAAGTTGAGACAATGAACGTTTTTACAGCAGATTTGCCTTCCTTTGACGGATTTACAATCAAGGCAAAATACACAATGATGCACGGCAAAACCCATAGCAATGAAGAAGCAACAGCGTGGAAGGCCGTGGAAAAAGTAATCGAACAATTCAAATCGGCGGACAAGTATGTACTGTCCGTGCCGATGTGGAACTTCAGTATCCCGTACCGCCTCAAGCAGTACATAGACCTGCTTATTCAACCCGGATACACATTCAGCTACGACTCGGAGAAAGGATATCAAGGATTGGTCAAAGGCAAAGGTCTTCTGGTCGTATATGCCCGCGGCGGAGAATACGCAAAAGGAACCGGAAGCGAGGCATTCGACCTTCAAAGCAAGTACGTCGAGCTTATATTCGGTTTTATCGGCTTTACAGACATCAAGTCCATTGTTGTCGAACCCACCTTGCAAGGTGGTCCGGATACAGCCCAACAGAAACTCGACGCTGCTATCAAAAAGGCTGAACAAATCGCGTCATCATTCTAAAGTAATTTGACCCGAAGGCAGAGCAACACCGGTAAAAAGAAAAATGGCCGGGGTGTACCTCCGCGCACACCCCAACCATCAACCTCCACCTTACTTGAAACCACTACCCGGCACACGAAGCACAGTGCCGTTCTTTCCTCCGTTGAGCCTGCTGCCCTTGCCAACAGCATCGACTCAACTCGGCAGTGACGTATTAGTCAGCAATATGATGTTTATATATAAGTTCCGTTAAATTGTCAATCAAAAACTGTGTTAATATGCGGATTTTATAGGACTTCTTTCGTCGAAGCAGACTTGTTTTTATTTTTGGCAGTCTGATTTTATCCGCACCGACCCTGATACTTGCTGAAAACTTACAGTGTTGGGCAGTTATTGGCCGAAATATCAGACGTACGATGTTATAAAGAGTCCCTGTTGGAACCAATATACCAGTATGGATGCACCAAAAGCGCACGACGTTAATGAATGTCCAAATTGCCGCGTTCTTCAATCCAGGCTGCGCCAGCTCGAGTCTGAACTCGACCTCAAGTCGCGAGAGTTTTCCAAAGCCGTTACCCAGATAATGACAAACCAGCAGGCAAAGGCGAAAGCTGAGCAGCTTGACGAAAAGTATATTGAAGAGTGTGTCAGGGCCAAGACAGAATCTGAAATCGAATTAAAGAAGCGGACCCGTTTATTCGCCGCCAAAATCGAGCAAATCAAAGCACAGGCCCAGAATAAATTCAACGAGCTGGCGCGTCAGATAAACCAATTGAGACGCCAGATGACCGAACGTACAGAAGAATATAAAAAACGAATTGCCGAAGTCACTCAGAACTCTCAGCATGATTCGACTCGATACGAACAGATAATAACCAGGCTCAAGGCCGAGTCATGTCAACAAATCGAGGCCGCCGTTACTCAGAGCCGGCAGGAATATTCGACACTGATTGACAAGACAAGGCAGCTCGAACAGCAAAATTTCCGGCAAAAGGAAGAATTTCAAAAACGTCTTTCACAGGCTTTTGACGAATTTAAGCAGAAATCGCAGGATTACGAACAAACAATAGAGCGCCTTAAACAGCAATACGAGCAGTCCGTAGATAATTTGAACAAACGGGCCGACAAGACATTACAGGAAAAAGACCGACAGATAGCGAGCATAAAGGAGCAATTGACAAGGGTAGGCGACAAGATAACCTCAAGTACCCGCCAAAAGAGCCGAGCCGAACAACTTAATCAGCGCCTGCTCGAGCAGTGCAGGATGGCCAAGTCCGGGGCCGACGTTGAAATCGAAATGCGAACAAAGGAGTTCACAGAAAAAGTGGCTCTGCTCAAGGGCCGGGCGACATCAAAGCTCCAGTCTTTTGCCGATGAGAATGCGAGACTCAAGGCACAGGCCCAGCAGTTCGCTGCCGAGTTCAGAGATAACGCCGGTGCGCTAAACAGGGCCAAAGTACGTATAAAATCACTCGAACATGCGCTGGAAGAATTGAAAAACACGGCCATTGTCTCTGCTCAATTTTGACGATTCGAGCAGGCAAATACTATTTTTCTTTGACGGTATTTCCGGTTTCAGTTATCCTCTGACCACCATATTTATCTGCCCGGCTGTTACAGGATTACATTATGGACAACTCGTTTGCCATTACTATTGCTTTCATTGTACTGGTAACACTCGTCGCCGCCTTCATACGACGAATAACAAGAGACAAATGCCTTCGCGATTTTCAGAACAATTTCGTAAACCTCCTGCAAACGGATAATAAAATCATCTGGGGTAATCTGAGGGTCGAGAACACAGGTATAGAGCTTATCTACAAAACCAAACACAAGGACACCGACGGCCATGAAGAGGCAAGTTACATCCTCTATAAATGCGAATATCCGAAAATCCAGACGATTCTGCGTTTTCTCGATGAGCTGTCCGACAAAAACAAAAAACACAGACAAAAACAGCTTGCCAAAACCTACCATCCCCGTTTCTCTTCAAGGGCAAAAAGAAAAACAGCAAATATCTTCAGGACCGTTCGGGACTCCATCGCTGAAGTTGTGAACCTTTTTATCAGCAGGGTCAAAAAAACAGCGGGCTTCGGCGAGACTCTTTCCAGTCAGGATAAATACGTAACACAAATGAAACAGCAGCTTATGGGTTCGGTGGGTACAAGTTATGAGCCTCTACTGGAGCGATACATCGGTCACAGGGTCGTGCTCGAGATGGTCAGGGGCGATACCGTCGTCGAATACTCCGGCGTGCTCAAAGACTACACCGCTGAATTCGTCGAGATAATGGATGTCGACTATAAAGCAGTCCAAAACGATAAATCCGAAAAGGCCGATATTGTCGTTCCAAGACAATATGGTTTAATCAGGCACCTGGGAGAGTGAAATGATAGAAGAACTGATAAGAAAAAACAGAAGCTGCCGAAGATTCCACGAGGATTTTGACATAACCACCGATACCCTGCGAGAACTCATAGACATGGCAAGGCTCAGCGCATCGGCTTCCAACCTGCAGCCGCTCAAGTACATCATCTCCTGCGACAGTGACAAAAACGCTTTTATATTTCCACACTTGGGCTGGGCGGGCTACCTCAGGGACTGGCCCGGGCCGTCAGAGGGCGAAAGACCATCAGCCTATATAATCATCCTTGGCGACACCACAGTCAGTAAAACATTTGAGTACGATTATGGTATCGCGGCACAAAGTATCTTACTCGGAGCAGTAGACAAAGGACTCGGTGGATGCATGATAGCCACCATAGACAAAGACCAGTTTGCAAAGGCCCTGAATATACAAAGTCACTTGCGGATTCTGTTGGTTATAGCCCTGGGTAAACCGGCTGAGCAGGCCGTGATTGAACCAGTCGGCCCCGACGGTAACATCAAATACTGGCGCGACGACAAACAGGTACACCATGTACCCAAACGCTCGCTGGATGAGATAATCATAGACTAAGAGCCTGCTGTAATGGTGGGTGAAATCTGCCGCTTTTTCAGAAAATCCTACAGCAATGATACATTAATGAGGACCACAGTATCCTTAAGAACCTTCTCCTTCCGCAGACCAAGGAGAGCCGACGAAAAATTCTCTCGAGAGGTTCTCACTCCCCCAATTAATATGGATTGTCCCGGCTTTACCGTTACACCGGTCCTCAATTCAGCAAACTCCTTGTCGGCTCCGTCGTTAAGGAACCGCGACAAAACCGGCGTTAATGACAGATTTATTAAATCCCGTTCCGGTACACATCTGGCCCTGACCTTAAATCCCCTTCCGGCGCGCTGGAACTGGTAATCCGCGGACTCGTACGTCCGTGTCAAATAGTGAAACCGAGGCATAGCAATTTCCGTTCCCAAATTTATATAACCCGTAGCCCCGTCAGCAAGCACCAGGAACATCTCGGTTTGCTCACTGTGCTTTGCATTCTTTCTGACTGCCGCCAGTTGAGCACTCAGGTCGCCTGCCGCCATATGCACCTTTAGGCCGGATTCAGGAAAGATATCCAGCCGTCTTTTCAGTACGAAGCTGTCTGCCGTGTAAGCCCACAAACTGTCCAATGCTTCGAAGTCTCGCTCATCTACTGTCAGTATTCTGACCGCAATTTTGATATTATCGGTCAGGTCTTCAGCAATCTCCTGATCTGCCTGTGATTGTTCTTGTGCCTGAGCTTCTGTTCTTACCTGCTCAATTTTTTCGGACACTCGCTCAAATTCATCCTGCTGTTGTTCCTGCTGGTTTTCACAACCTGCCAACAAGAGGAAACCAGCTAAAATTATTATCGCTGTTTTTTTCATACGGCTAATTATAAGTGACAAACGGCACCTCTGCAAAACAAAAAAAACGCCTCCTTCCATGGGCCGAATTATTTAACGAAGCTTGCCATAAGTGCCTTAATATGCTATAATTGTGTTTTTATGTTCAAATTACTCAAACGTAATACAAAAACAACACTGCGTTTCCTCGGCGCAGCCAGGAACGTCACCGGCTCGCGCCATATGCTCGAGGTTGACGGCACTCGTATACTTGTCGATTGCGGGCTCTATCAGGAACGTCATTTCAAAAACAGGAACTGGGACCCATTTCCCGTACCGCCTTCGAGCATAAATTCCGTGCTCTTAACACATGCCCATCTCGACCACTGCGGCCTTTTGCCAAAGCTCGTTAAAGAAGGCTTCAAGGGCAAGATATACTGCACCGACGCTACAGCCGAGATTACGAAAATCATACTTCTCGATTCAGCCCATATTCAGGAAGAGGACGCCGCATATAAGGCCAAGCGTCACAAAAAGGAAGGCCGGACCGGCCCATACCCAGAAAAGCCTTTATATACCATCGCCGATGCAGAGGCCTGTTTTCCGCTTTTCAGTCCGGTCAGATATAAATCATGTGTACTTGCAACAGATAATGTCGAAGTATGCTTTTTCAACGCCGGCCACGTCCTTGGCTCATCGATTATCAAAGTCACCGTCGCAGAAGACGGCCAAAAGCGTGTGGTTCTGTTTACCGGTGATATCGGCCGGCCCGACCGACCTATCGTGGAAGATCCAGCATCTTTCGAGCAGGCTGATTACGTCGTCATCGAATCAACCTATGGCGATAGAGTTCATGAGCCGACCGAAAACATTAAAAATGCCGTCGCACGCACCATAAACGCGGCAATCGAAAAGGGCGGAAAAATTATTATCCCAAGCTTTGCGCTCGAAAGGTCACAGGAAGTTCTGTATTACCTGAATGATTTGATGCTCAACAACAAGATTCCACAAATAAAGGTCTTCCTCGACAGCCCAATGGCCGCACGTATTACTACGGTCTTCAAGCATCATCCGGAAATGTTCGATAAGGAAATGAAAGAGTTCATAAAAAACCACGAATCACCTTTCGAATTTGCGCAGCTCGACATCGTCCAGTCAACCGAAGAGTCAAAATCTTTAAACACACTGCCCGGTCCGTTTATTATTATCGCCGGCTCTGGCATGTGTACAGGTGGTCGGGTAAAACACCATCTTGTCAATAATATTTCCGATCCGAAGAATACAATCATATTTGTCGGCTACCAGGCCGTTGGTACACTCGGCCGAAGAATAGTCGACGGCCAGGAAAAAGTCCGTATCCTCGGCGCCGAATATGAGGTTAAGGCTGACATCGTAAAAATAAACGGTTTCAGCGCACACGCCGATAAAGAAGAGCTGCTTAAATGGCTCAAAAAACTCAAGACTTGTCCCAGGCACGTCTTTGTCGTCCACGGTGAAGAAAAAAGCGCCCTGGCCTTCGGTCAATATCTGTCAGAACAAATCGGCTGTAAAACAACCGTCCCTGAGTTCGGCCAGTCTGTAATCCTCGATTAACATTCAGCTTCGATTACCGACCCATATTACTTCCTCATTTTGCGAAGGATGTCCCAGTATGCCCCGCGGGCGCCTGCCGTGATGGCGTCGCAAAGTTCTGTGTTATCGTTATAGTTGTGGTCTTTCGACTGCGAATCGCCGTCTTCGAGCATCGGCTTGAAAAACCGCTCGTCATCGCCGATAAGATTATGAACCAGTCTCGCCGGCTCAGGTCCAAGTAAATGTGAAATATAAAAGGTAGGCTTCAGTAAATCAACCGGTCCTTCATATTTTCGCCTGATACTCGGATTTGTCTCCAACATCCCCTCTGCCTTGACTATCGCCGCCATTTCCGTGCCAGGATACACTCTTACGCCAAGACCGGCTCCCACGCAGTCCGGACTAATTGCCTTTATATACTCTATACTTTCAGCAAGCGTTTCCTGCGTTTCACCCTGGCCACCTAAAAGTAAATCCAGCATCACTGCAATACCATTGTCGCGGCAAAGTTTAACCGCCGCAGCAAGGTCTCCAGCCTGATGTGCATCTCTATAATTACTGAGCATAATCCCGCTGGCTGAATCGGCAGTAAAATCGATTCCAACGCATCCAGCCTTCTTCATCAACTTTGCCAATTCATCATCGAAGGGTGTCACCGCCATATACGTGTACCAGTGCATTTTTTCACCGAGCCGGCGACGAATAAATTCCGCGCACACTTCTTTCGCGTGTTTTATGGGAATGTTAAATTCAGAATCACAAATATGGAGCACGTTTATTTCCTGCCCCAAAAAACTTTCGACCTCGTTCGCAACTTCCGCAGCATTCCTCAGCCGCAGATGCTTACCTTTCGCAAGAGGGTCGGCACAATAAACGCAAGGCCGGTTACATCCCCTCTTGGTCTCTATCCCGCATTGTCCACCCCTCCTGAAATATGTTTTATTGTCCACACAATCACGGCCGGTCGGCAATGAAATCTTCTGCGGCCATGCCGGTTCGTTGCTGTGTATCCGGCCGTCTTCTCGCCAGATTAATCCCGGAACCTTACGCCAATTTTGGTTTCCTCTTATTTCTCCGATTAGCTGAACAAGTGCCTGTTCACCATCGCCGCAAATCCCGAAATCCGCGCCTGTATAATCGACGATTCGCTCCGGCATAATTGAAAATCCGACTCCTCCCAATACAATCGGTGCATCCGTGTTTTCTCGAACCTGCGTCACCAAATCGGATAACTGCGGCACAAACCACTGTGCGCTCGGCCAGAAGCAGTCGTCAATATTACGAAAAGACAAAGCCACTAACTGCGGTTCATTAGCAGCAAGTCGATTTGTCAGCTCTTTATACGGATTTTCACACAGGCATAAATCGATAATTTCACATTCGATACCCGCTTCGTGAACGGCGCCGGCGATATAATCCAGCCCGACAGGTGTAACAGGAGGCTGCATCGTATTTGTATTTACAAGCGTAAGCATCGTTGAGTAGTTCTCCCACCCTCTATGATTCTACGGTCACTTCGACCTGTTAAGTACATCACGGACCCTGTCGTCCATCGCCTTCTGGTCCATCCTGAAACTGTTCAGCCCGGCGAGGTTCATAAGTGCATCAAAACCGATTTTCTTCGACGTAAGGAGGTCTTTCCAGTTAGCAAGCTTTGGTATCTTGCCTTCTTCGGTGCTCATCTTTATTTGTTTATTGGTCCACGGTACGATTATATCGCTGCACTGGTGGTCGGCGAAAAACTCGATAAGGTCATCAGCGCTTACTCTGTTCAGGTTCTCCTGTTCCAGTTCATCGAGACAGTCAATAAGCTCATCCGGTATTACCCACAACGTATCCAGTCTGACATTTTCGATATCAGCCTCATTATCGACGCCAAGCCCATAATCAGCCTCGGTCTTATCAACAATCTGGTCCGCTGACAATCCCAAATCCTTAAATTGCGCTGCAACCTTCGGCGGCATCGTCATCACATCAATCCCCGCCAGGTCGCGTATCTGCCCGCCTTCTCGAAATGACGCGCCGATCTGCTTCGAGCCCGTTTTACCTTCCTGCCGCAGTTTAAGAACGGCCGCCTGAGAAGCCAGTGTTGCTCTTTCTCCGACATACGAGCCGTCTCCTAATCCGTTGTCCTTTACAAAACTGTTCAGCCTGCCTAAAAAGACATTAACATACTCCGGCTTACCTACTCGCGCAATAATATAATTCTGCCTTGCGCTGAATCCGAGAGTATGATTCACAGGTATTCCCTCATTTGCAAGTTTTCGCGTCGCCAATAACCCGGCCGGCGTAAAAGGAATCTTGACAATAAACCGCTCCGGACAGATAGCATGGTACCGCTTGGCATAATCAACAGCCAAATCGACGTCGCCTGCCAGGTCGGTATGCTCCTCTACCGATACGAACGCATCGAACTTCTCAACCAGTCTCAAACCGTGCCATGCATTTAGTATGAAAGCTATCTCGAGCATCCTTTCCCGTTCACTCAGCTCATAGGCGCCGAGCATTCCGGCAATATCAGTCATAAGCGAATCATATCTGCCGGTCTGTACTTCCTTATTAAGCAGTGTATTATTAGTCGTAAGCGCCCTGAACTGCTGCGTCCAAAGCTTACCCGCTTCTTCCATATTGCCGGTATCAAGCCACAATTCGGTCCCCAGCTTCCGCAGCTTTTCCCACAGAGGGTCGCTGCCGAATGTCTCTCTCAGCTTACCGAAATTAGGCTTAAAGCTATCCCCCAGAAATCCTTGTATTTCCGCAGCCAGGTCTGTTCTGTCCTTAGCCATTTGCACTGCCTCCCGTTAATTTCCCTGCTTATTCTACCATACATCTTCACCTTTGCAATTGTTCGCCGCTAAAGAAGTGTTTTACCTTCTGAATGAATTCATCGCTTCTTCGGACTTCCATCAGCGACACAAGCGCTGCCTTGCGCTGTGGATGCGACTTACAGTAGCCGGTCAGAAATTTCCTGAAATATCGAACCGCTTTTTTGTCCGGATACAGCCGGCATACCAATTCGAAGTGATGCAGTATTACTTCCTCCTGTTCTTCCATAGTCGGCGCCTCATATTTGCCGTTTCCATCGAAATGCGCCCTCAGCTCGCGGAATATCCACGGATTACCGATAGCTCCTCTCGCTATCGCCGCGCCGTCAACACCGTTGAGAACCTCTATAATCCTGTCCGCCCGAAGCAGGTCCCCGCTGCCTATCACAGTCAGTGACCCAAACCGTCTTTTAACCTGGCCTACTATCTGCCAATCTGCTTTGCCCCTGTAATTATTCTGCACCATCCGCCCATGAACGGTAATTGCATCGACCCCCGCATCGACCGCGCCTTCGATTATCTGCCAGAATTTCCCCTTAGACTCATTCGATTTATCCCTGCCCGCCCTAAGTTTTATCATCAGAGGGCAAGTAATTTCACTCCGCACCATCTTTATAATCTCGACTGCCTTTTCGGGCTCGTCCATCAGTGCGCCGCCTCGTCCTCTTCGCAGTACCTTCGGCGCCGGACATGCAAAATTCAAATCGATAATATCATAACCGGCCGAGACCAGGTCTTTGGCCGCCTTAGCCATTTCCTGCGATTCGTTGCCGAGAATCTGCGCGCCGACGGGATGTTCATCGTCACCGGGGCGAAAAACCTTCTTGGCCAGCACCTTAGGATTCGCTGCGCTCTTTGCCAGTATCACCCCTGCAAAAGTAACAGGGCAATTGAATCGCCGGGCGATTGTACGCATTGCGTAATCACTATAGCCGCTCAGTGGCGCCTGAAAAAAGGGGACATCCAAAGATATGTTGCCGAGTCTAAGCATTACCGCTCACTTTGTCCGCCGCCCGGCACAAACCTGCACAGCAAGATACCGAGCTCATACAGCAAATACAACGGCAGAGCGAGCGTGATTTGGCTGATAACATCCGGCGGGGTTACTACAGCAGCTATTACGAACATCGCCAAAAAAACATATTTGCGCGCCC